>Ga0209274_10000007_pt1 | contig 267804 bp, 229 predicted proteins | sample HubBroMetageREF1_FD_188343 | JGI IMG/M metagenome (GOLD analysis project Ga0209274, IMG submission 188343) | Reference soil microbial communities from the Hubbard Brook experimental Forest, New Hampshire, USA - Hubbard Brook CCASE Soil... | ecosystem: Environmental > Terrestrial > Soil >...
TGATGGTCGACCGGCTGGCCCGGGAAATCAATCTGGCCCCGGACTGGCGCCTCTGGGAAGACGAGGACTGGGCCAAGGAAGAAATCCGGACCCGGCCGCCGGGATCGCCCTATCGCCTCTTCCCCTTCACCCTCGAGCAGGAAGAAGCCTTCGACCGGGCCTATGTCGAGCAAGTCGGCGGATACCGAAAGGGCGAGCCGCCCAACCCGCGGGGGTACTTCGCCCGAAGGCGACCGCCTTAGCCAGCGGAGGACGGGGATCCGCACGATCAGGCTTGCTCGCCCGGCGCGGCCGTCGGCGCACCGTTTCCGGCAGTCTACCGGAGCAGTCGGCGCCGACCGCCCTCGTCCGTCACGGATTCGACGCCGTACCCGGAACCCCGGCCGCGGGAAGTTTCGTGGCGCCCAGGAATTGCCTGATATCGACCGAGCCTGCACCCACGACCATGTTGTAGTCCGGGATCTTCGGGATGATGATTCCCGGCTCGGGCACCGGCTGGCCGGACGAGAAGACACCGTTGAAGCCGGGGATGAGCCGGCGGAAGGCCCCACCGGTGAGCTTCGTCCCTTCGGCGTTGGCCAGGCTGTAGATCATCGGGTTGACATTGCCGTGCCGGGCATGGGTCAACTGGTCGAGCAGGGCCACGACGCCGGCGAAGGCCGGGGCGGCAGCACTGGTGCCGATGACGCCGACAGTCTCTGCGGCCAGGATCTCGATATCGAAACTGCGATCCGGCCCGCACGGCAGGATCGCGGTACTGGGGCAGCCGCCCATATGGAGGGCCAAGTCGGGAGTGGCGCGAGCGGCGGTGCCGGTGGTGACGACCTGGTAGGCAGGCCGGCCGAAGAAGATGCTGGGTCCGCCGCCCGAGCCCCAGATGCCGCCGGTCAGCGGCGTGCCGCCGAAGGGCGCGTTCGGGACCAGCGGATCGCCGTCGGCATTTTCCTCGACATAGGCCGAATTCTGCGAACCCGGCGTGAAGGTCGTCACCAGATTGGTGCCGCCGATGGCCGTCACCTCCGGGCTGGTCGCCGGGCTGGACGCACCTTCGATGAAGATCGGCTTGGTCAGCGACGGGCATTGCAGGGCGCCATTGTCGCCCGAGGCGGCGACGAAGGTGATGCCCTGGGCATTGCCCTGCTGGAACAGCTGTTCGTAGAGGGTGATGAGCCCGGTCATGCTGACGCCGCCATTATACGCGGCGGTGAAGAAGAGCTCGCATTCGCCGAACGACATGCTGACCACGTCCGCCCGGTTGTCGGCGAGGATCGCCTGGAGGCCGGTCATGATGTCGGCATCGCTCAGCGACGGAATATCGTAGAGCAGGATCGTCGCCTTGGGTGCCATCCCGCCCGATTGCTGGACATCGAGCGTGGCTTCGAGGGAATCGTCGCTGGTCGCCGAGAACGGGCTGCCGCCATTGATCGGAATATGGATCAGATTGGGCTCCGCCAGCTTTTCATGGCCGAAATAGAGTTCCATGTCGGTGTCGAGCACGTCGCTCGAGATCAGGATCGCGATGTTCCGGCCGGTGCCGGCCAGGCTCTGGTACGAGGGCGCGTCATAGGCTTGTTTGAGATCGGAGAACCAATAGCCGCCGGTCGGCGAATTGCGGTTCTCGGGCACGGCATGGGGCAGCCTCTGCGAATAGACTTGCTTGCGGTTCGGCGCGAAGGCCGCGATCCCGGCACCCAGTGCCTGCAGCGCGTCCGGAAGAGCGAAGCCGCCGCGCGCGACCAGGCTCTCCTTGCCGGCGGCCGTTACCACATGATCGAGCGTCACCCCGAACCGCGCCTGGAGTGCGCCGACCGTCCCCGTGACCCGGAGCCCTTGGGCCAGAGTTTCGACGACGGTGAAACCGGCACTCGCCATGATCGCCCGGGCGCCGGCGAGGCTCGTGGGGTCGGCGCCGAAACGCTGGGTGAATTCTTCCGGCGTCAGCCAGCGCTGGTAATCCACGGTTGCCGGGTTCTGCTGGTCCGCGAGCAGCCGGGCGAGGCCGGCCGAGTCGCGGGACGGCAGGAACAGATCGAAGGTTACCGGTTCCGCTGCAGCCGCTGGAAGAACCGACTGGGGCGGGGCATCGCCGGCAAATGCCGCGGCGACCGGCACCGCCGCGGTCGCGAGCGCAATCGCCGCCGCAGCGGAGCGTAGGACTGAGAGTGCCAAGATACCAATGCCCCTGGGTAATCGATGGTTCAACAACAGACTCGACGATACACTAGTTCGATAGGTATTGTCGATGATATAAGCGCCGGGTGAAAGCGCACCCGCCGGCACTTCCCGGAGGCGGCGCGGGCGAAGCCGGGTGCTCTACGATGTAAACTATGTCTTCATTCTTTCGCAGCAAAAAGGAAGTACTTTCATGCTCAGGCGTTTTGGGATCGTCGCCGTTGCCGGCTTGGCTGCGACCGGTTGCTCGACGATTACCGAGGGAACTTCCCAGGACATCACCGTGGCGACGACCCCGGCCGGCGCCACCTGCACGCTGACGCGGGACGGTCAGGCGATCGCCACGATCAACCCGACGCCGGGCACGGCGACCATCGATCGCAGCAAGAAGAATATTCTGATCACCTGCCACAAGGGCGGTTTCGCCGAAGCGAGCTATACCGACGAGGCCGATGTCGCCGCCGCGACCTTCAGCAACATCATGACCGCGGGTGTCGGGTTCGCCGTCGATATCGCGTCCGGCGCCGACAGCAAATACGATGGTTCGGTGATGATCCCCTTGAGACGGACGTCGCCGGACACGGCGCCGATCCTGCGCCAGGCGACACTGCCGATGCCGATGCCTCCCGCCCCGATCGCCGTACCCCCGCCGGCCGTGGTCGCCGTCGCCCCGCCCCCGCCACCCGCACCGCCGCCGGGAACGGAGCGGCGCGTCTTCGGGATCGGCGTCGCGACGTTGCAGACCCAGCTGGTGAGTGCCGTGACGCCGGTGCACGGGGTCGTCGTGGTCGTCGTCCAGCCGGGTACCGCGGCGGCTCGGGCCGGCCTCACCGAAGGCGACATCGTCACCAGCATCGGCGGGCGGGACATCGCCGAGCGGGGCGATGTCCAACGGGTGATTTCAGGCTTGCCGGCGGGCGCGACCGTGCTCGTCCATATCATCCGCGGCACGAGGCAGCTCGATCTCAGCGCCCAGCTCTGAGCAGCAACTCCGCCGGCTCAGACGAGGCGCTGGGCGGGAAAATGTTCCGGCGGGGCAATCAGCGCGTCCTGGGCGGCGATCAGCTGGATTTCGCGCTCGCCCGAGACGACGGTCCGCCGCAACACGGCATAAATCGCACCCGCCGTCCGCTCCAGCGCCCCGGCGATGTCGCCGCTCGACAGAAAATGGCCGAGAAACAAGGCCGCCGCCGCATCGCCGGCGCCGCTCGGGTCGATCGGCAGAAGCGGCGTCTCGACCAGCCAGCTGCCCGCCGCGGACGAGACCAGCATCCCGATCCGCGCCCCGGCGGATCCGGACCGCCCGAGGCTGGTCAGCATGACCAGGCGCGGGCCACGCGCGCGCAGTGCCGCACAGGCGGCGAGGGCGGAATCGGCCGAATCGATGCGCATCCCGGTCAGATATTCGGCCTCGAAGACGTTGGGCGTGAGCAGGTCGCTTGCGGCCAGGGCCCGATCGCGGAAGAATTCGGCGATGCCCTGGCGGACATAGATGCCGGCGGCACGGTCGCCGATGACCGGATCGCAGCACCAGATCGCCGCCGGATTGGCGGCTTTGACCCGAGCCACTGCCGCCAGCACCACCTCGCCCAGCGCCACATCGCCGAGATAGCCCGAGAGGACGGCCCGGCACCCGGGCAGTACGCCGCGCTCGGCGATGCCCGCGATCACGGCAGCGACATCCTCCGGCGGGAAGATCCGGCCGCGCCAAGCGCCGTAGCCTGGATGGTTCGAGAACTGCACCGTATTCACCGGCCACGCCTCGAAGCCCAGGCGCTGCAGCACGAACACGGCGGCCGAATTGCCGACATGGCCATAGGCGACGGCGGATTGGATCGTCAGAATGCCGGACACGGCTCCAAGCCCCGCTTTCCCCCGTGGATCGCCGGCGCGATCCGGCGCGTGTCGGTCTTTCTACCCGATCGCGCAATTCCAAAGGACCGCAATCTGCTCTAAAAGAGGCCGATCCGGCCCGCGCCGGCTTCGTCCCGAAAGGCTCGCCATGCCGACCGACATCCGGCCCCGCCGCTCCGTACTCTACATGCCCGGCGCCAATGCCCGCGCGCTCGACAAGGCGCGCGGACTCGCCGCCGACGGACTGATCTTCGATCTCGAGGATGCGGTCCTGCCCGATGCCAAGCCCGGTGCGCGCCGGATCGTGGCCGAAGCGCTCGCCGCCGGCGGGTACGGCAGGCGCGAGCGGCTGCTGCGGGTGAACGGGCTCGACACGCCCTGGGGCCACGACGATCTGGTCGCGGCGGCGAAGTTGGATATCCACGGCGTGGTCCTGCCGAAAATCGAGGCGGCGGCGACGATCCGGCAATCCCTGGCGATTCTCGACCGGAACGGCGCCGCTCCCGATCTCGCCGTCTGGGTGATGATGGAAACGCCGCTCGCCATGCTCCGGGTCGAGGAGATCGCCGGGTCGAGTCCGCGCCTCGCCGGGTTCGTCATGGGCACCTCGGACCTCGCCAACGATCTCCATGCCAGCCACACGCGCGATCGGCTGCCCTTGCTGACGGGGCTCGGGCTCTGCCTCCTCGCCGCCCGCGGCCATGGACTCGCGATCCTGGACGGAGTCTATCTCGACCTCGCCGATGACGAGGGGTTCGCCCATAGCTGCCGCCAGGGAGTCGAGCTCGGATTCGACGGCAAGACTCTGATCCATCCCAAGACCATCGATGCCGCCAATGCCGCCTATGCCCCCGACGAAGCGGCGATCGCCCAGGCCCGCCGCTTCGTCGCCGGGTTCGAGGCGGCGCAGGCCGAAGGCAAGGGCGTGGTCCTGGTCGACGGCAAGCTCGTGGAAAATCTCCATGTCGCCAACTCCCGCCGCCTGGTGGCGCTGGCCGACAGCATCGCCGCCCTCGGGAGCGGTTCATGAGCAAGACGCTGCCCGGCAATTTCTTCGAGGATTTCAGCCCGGGCCAGATTCTGAACCATGCGACGCCGCGCACCGTCACCACCGGCGATGTCGCTCTCTACATTGCCCTGACCGGGTCGCGCTTTCCGCTCCATTGCGCCGAACCGTTCGCCCGAAGCCTGGGCGCGGCACAGGCGCCGATCGACGATTTCCTGTTGTTCCATATGGTCTTCGGCAAGACCGTGCCGGATGTGTCGTTGAACGCCGTCGCCAATCTGGGCTACGCCGCCGGCCGTTTTCTCCAGCCGGCATATCCCGGCGACACGGTCCGGAGCGTCAGCGAAGTCATCGGCCTCAAGGAAAATTCCAGCGGCGAGACGGGCACGCTCCATGTCCGTTCGATCGGCACCAATCAGCGGGGCGAGATTCTGCTCGATTATTGCCGCTGGGTGATGGTGCGCAAACGCGACACGTCCGCCGCCGCCCCGGCCCCGCTGGTGCCGAAACTGCCCGACGCGGTCGCCGCCGCCGATCTCGTCGTGCCGCCCGGATTCGATCTCGAGACGTACGACTTCAACGCAGCGGGATCACCGCATCGCTGGGGCGATTACGCCGTCGGAGAACGGATCGACCATGTCGACGGCATGACCATCGAGGAAGCCGAACACGCGCTCGCGACCAGGCTCTATCAGAACACCGCGAAGGTCCATTTCAATCAACATACCGAAGGAAGCGGCCGGTTCGGGCGCCGCCTGATCTATGGCGGGCATGTCATCAGCCTGGCCCGCGCGCTCTCCTTCAACGGCTTGGCCAATGCCGTCAAGATCGCGGCCTTGAACGGCGGCAGGCATGTCGGACCCTGCTTTGCCGGCGATACGGTCTATGCCTGGACCGAGGTGCTCGATCGCGCCCCGTTGCCGGGACGCGGCGATCTGGGTGCCCTCCGGTTGCGCACCACTGCGACCAAGGACCGCGCCTGCGCCGATTTCCCCGGCCGGATCGAAGGCGGCTATGATCCGTCTGTAATTCTCGAACTGGATTACTGGGCGCTCATGCCGCGCTGAACACAATCGGGGAAGGAAAGTGCAATGGCCAAGAAGATCGTCAAGAGCGAGGCCGAGTGGCGCGCGCAGCTGTCGCCCGCCTCATATGCGGTGACCCGGCAGAAGGGCACGGAACGGCCGTTCAGCGGCGAGTACGAGACGACCTGGACGGCCGGCACCTATCGCTGCATCGGCTGCGGTGCCGAGCTCTTCGAGTCCGACGCGAAATTCGATGCCGGCTGCGGCTGGCCGAGTTTTTCCGCTCCAGCCGTCCCGGCCAATGTCGCCGAAGAGACCGACCGCAGCCACGGCATGCTGCGCACCGAAGTGCTCTGCGCCGCCTGCGACGCCCATCTCGGCCATGTCTTCCCGGACGGTCCGGCGCCCACGGGGTTGCGCTATTGCATCAACTCGGTGGCCCTCGCGTTCGAGCCGAAGAAAGAGTAGCCGACGCCGCCAGATGGCGGACCAGGTCGCGGGCATGAAGCGGCAGATCGGCCTCGCGCCGGACCACGATCCGCAGTTCGCGCAATGCCCACTCGTCGGCGAGGTCGAGCCGGTGGAGCGCCATGGCGCGGGCGCTGCGCTCGGCCGTCGTTTCGGGCACGACGCCGATGCCGACATTGCAGGCGACCAGCCGGCAGATCGCATCGAAACTGCGGAGCTGGACGCGCAGCTTGATGCGCCGGCCGATGCGATCAGCCTTTTCCGACAGAAACCGCTGGAGGGCGCTCGCCCGGTCGAGCCCGACGAAATCATGGTCGAGCACCTCGGCGAACGCGATCCGATCGAGGGAGGCCAGCGGATGGCCGGGGGCCACGACCAGAACGAACCGGTCGACCCGGAACGGAAACACTTCGAGACCGGCGACTTCGACCGTCCCGGCGACGATCCCGATATCGGCGGTGCCGTCGGCGATGGCGGCGACGATCTCGTCGCTCAAGCGTTCCTCGAGATCGATGTTCACCTGCGGATGAGTGGCCAGGAAGTCGCTCAGCGGCTCGGGCAGGAATTCCATGAGCGCATTGGTGTTCGACAAGAGCCGGATCTGGCCGCGCAAGCCCTGGGCATATTCGCCGAGTTCGCCGCGCATCCGCTCGGCCTGCTGGAGCATGAGACGGGCATGGCGCAGCAGCGTCCGGCCGGCCGGAGTCGGCTGCACGCCTTGGCGCTCGCGCTCGAGCAGCTTGGTGCCGAGCACGGCTTCCATGGTGCGGATCCGCGTGCTCGCCGCCGCCAGCGCCAGATGCACGCGCTCGGCCCCGCGGGTAATGCTGCCGGCCTCGACGACATGGAGGAACAGGCGCAGATCGACCAGATCGAAGCTCATTGGCAGCCTCGGGTCCCGAAATCTCGCGGTAATTCGCGACGCGGGCGACCGCTCACGGCAGGATGGCGATCACCCGGGCCGGAAACCCGGAGCCGTGCCGGGGTTTCGGGAATGTCACCATGACCAGAGCCCCCGCCTCCGGCACCTGATCCAGATTGGCCAGCATTTCGATCTGGTAGTGATTGGTGCCGAGAATATAGCGCTCGAGCGAGTAATCGTCCTTCGTAGTGGCGACCCCCGGATCGGTGTCGGTGGTCTCGTGGCCCGACGCCGTGATCTTGCGGGTCTCGTAGAGATATTGGAGCACCGGCTTGCTCCAGCCGGGATAATGGGCGACACCCTTGGCATCGACATTCTGGATCGCCTTCTGATCCGGCCAGCGCTTGGCCCAATCCGTCCGCATCGCCACGAACGCACCCTCCGGAATGGCGCCATGGCGTTGTTCCCACGCCGTCACATCGTCCAGGCTCAGCGTATAGTCCGGGTCGGCCGCGACCTTCTCGTGGACATCGAGCACGACCAGGCGCAGCAGCATCTCGTCGGGCCGGATCTGATCGACCGTGCGCGAGCCCTCGATGAAATGTGCCGGCGGATCGACATGGGTGCCCCATTGCCCGACATGGGTGAACCGCTCGACCAGAAAGCCCGATTTGCCATAGGTGTAGAGCGTCTTCACGCGCTCGTCGCCGAACCCCTTCCAATGCGGAATGCCGGGGCCGAACTCATGGGTCAGATCGACGAAGCGTTTGGCGTGGAGGGTCGTATAGATCTCGTCCAGCGTCGGTTCCGCCGCCCGTCCCGCGGCCGGAATGAGAAGGAGTGCCATGACGAGGAGTGTTCGGAAGCGACACATCATGATCGGGTCGTTCTCCTGGAAGGGCCGAAGCCGGCAATAGTGCCGATGTGCATCGGCACTCACGCTAGCGCAGCGCGCGGCAGCGGGATAGCGTCTGCGGGCGAGCCGATGCTGTGCCGGGTGCGGCCGGGGACGACTCTCCCGGACGATGGCGGACTGCACTTCCGCGCGGCGAAAGATCGGTACCGGAACCGGGACGATCGGCCATGATCAGAATTCCAGGCGGAAAACCGCCCGCTTTGTCATTGCCCGCACCGGCATGCTATGGTGAGTTCAGTCCCCAGCGCGGCCGGCGATGCCATGACGCGTGCGCCCTCATCCGACAGAGCCTTTTGCGAGACCCATGGCGCTCGAGATCGAAATCTTTTCGCCCCTGAAGGGCGGCAACAGCTTTTTCAAGGCGATCACCCACCCGGCAGCGGCCGATCGGGCGGCAAGTCTGGTCCAGCGTTTGGCAAGGGCAGAGCGTCCTGCCTTCTACGATCCGCTGGGCTTTCTCCAAGGCTTTGCCGCCTGCCACGCTCTCAACCTCGCCCGGGTCGCCGGCATCTATGTCCAATCCCTCACCGACATCGGCAAGGAAATCCTGGGTAGGACCGCGCTGCCGGTGACGGCCCTGGCCGGGAGCCGTGCCGATCTCGTCTTCGTCGCCGCGTTCGATGCCGACAAGCTGGTCCAGCACATCCTGCATCTCGTTCCTCCGGGCGCCGAGATCGTGACTCTCGACGCCATGCGGTTCGAGCCGGAACTGCTGACCAACCCGCGCACCTATCTCGACCCGCTCAATTTCGCGACCAACTTCGCCTTTTTCCGCGACGCCGACGGCCAGCACACGCGGATCGCGACGGCGAATTACTGGCGCAGCTACGGTGCCCGGCAGAACCGCTTGGCCTTGACCTTGTTCGGGGCGGACGGCGCCGTACTGGCGCGGTGGCACGAGGATCTCGGTGGCGACGCCGCCGCCTTCACCCTCGACAGCCGCGAGATCCGGATGCGATTCGGCCTCGGGCCCTTCACCGGCCAGCTCTTCATCCATGTCGTCGGCGCCGCCGGGCACGATGTCGTGAAATATGCCCTCGACACGTTCGAATCGGCGGGCCCGAGCCTCAGCTGCACCCATGACGCCAACGCCTGGCCCGCGGAGTACTATGCCGGGCTGCCGGCACCGCGCGCAGACGAACGCGTGGTTCTCTGGGTCCAGAACAGCCTGCCTCTGGCCATTCCCGCCGGGGCCGTCACCCTCAACCTGATGGGGGACGAGCGGATCGTGCCGTTCCCGGTGAGCGTCGCTCCCTTCGCGACCGTGGCGCTCGATGTCGCGACGCTGCTGCCCGACGCGCGCTGGCCCGAGCAGATCGAGATCGGGGCCGGCAAATACATCGTCCGGCCGCGCTACGAGGTGATCCGCGGGCGCCGCCGGCGGATCGCCCATCCCAATGTCGAGCGCATCGACCTGGTACCCGATCCGGAACTGGCCACTCTCGCCCTGCTGGGCAAAGGCCACATCCTGCCGGCGCCGATCCTGCCTGTGACCGAGTGGCGCAGCCTGTTGCTGCCGACGCCGATGGCGCGCAGCCAGAAGGTGCTGCCGATCGCCGCCACCGCCTATGATCCGCAGGGAAACGAGATCGGACGGCATCGCTTCGGCCGGCTGGCCCGGCGAGATTCGGTGGCGCTCGATCTCGACGAGCTGTTGGCCGGTTTCGCCGCCGCCGCGGAGTTCGGCCATGTCGAACTCAGCTACGACTGGGACGCCGGTACCGAGGCCGATGGCTGGCTGCACGCGCTCTTCCGCTTCGAACATCGCGAAACCGGGCACGCCGCCGAGTCGAGTTTCGGTTCCCATGTTTTCAACACGATCCTCACCTATCGCGGCGAGCCGCAGGCCTATGCCGGAAATCCGCCGGGCCTGTCGACCCGGCTGTTCCTGCGGCTGGGTACCGCCCCCTTCGACACGCTGTGTCATCTCATCTACCCGGCCTCGACGGCGTGGCACGCGAAATCCGCGACCGATCTGGTTCTGCGCGACCGGGACGGCGGCGAGGTGGCGCGGCACCGGGTCGAGATCGCCTGCAACGGCTCGCTGTTCTGGCGCGTTTCGGACATATTCGGAGAATCGGCACGGAATGAAGCGGCCGGCGGCTACGTTGTCGTGCGTGACGGCAGCTGTCGTCTGTTCGGTTATCACGGCCTGCTGGGTGCCGGGGGACGGTTCAGCCTCGACCATATGTTCGGGTTCTGACAAAGGCCCGACACAAGCTCTTGTAGCTTGCATCCGAGACCCCAAATAAATACGCTCCAATGGAACGGATCCAGATCGATTGAACGGCCCGCGGCGGGGATGTCATGGCAGAGCGTCACCACAGCAAGGTTTTGATCATCGGTGCCGGCCCGGCCGGCTATACCGCGGCGATCTATGCTGCCCGTGCCAATCTGCAGCCGATTCTGATCCAGGGGCTGCAGCCCGGCGGGCAGATGACGATCACCACCGATGTCGAAAATTATCCGGGCTTCGCCGACATCATCCAGGGTCCGTGGCTGATGGAGCAGATGCGCCTGCAGGCCGAGCATGTCGGCACCAGGATGGTGTTCGACCTGATCAGTGCGATAGACCTCGCGCGCCGGCCCTTCGAAGCGACTGCCGATAGTGGCGACGTGTACACGGCCGATGCCGTGATCATCGCCACCGGCGCCCAGGCGCGCTGGCTCGGCCTCGAGAGCGAAGCCAGATATCGCGGCTTCGGCGTCTCGGCCTGCGCCACCTGCGACGGATTTTTCTTTCGCGGCAAAGATGTCGCGATCGTCGGCGGCGGCAATACGGCGGTGGAAGAAGCCCTCTATCTGACCAATCACGCCCGGTCGGTGACGGTAATCCATCGCCGCGACAAGTTCCGCGCAGAGCAGATCATGCAGGCCCGTCTGTTCCGCCATCCCAAGATCACGGTCATCTGGGACAGCGTCATCGACGAAGTTCTGGGCGAAGGGGGGCCGCCGCGAGTTACCGGGATCAGGCTCAAGAATGTTCTCAGCGGCGCCAGGCAAACCCGAGCCGTAGATGGTTTATTTGTCGCAATCGGTCACAATCCGGTCACAGAGCTGTTCAAAGATCAACTGCAGCTCGACGAAGAAGGCTATATCGTGACGAGGCCGGACTCGACGGCGACGGCGATACCCGGAATATTCGCGGCGGGGGATGTGAGGGACAAGGTGTTTCGTCAGGCCGTCACGGCGGCCGGAACTGGGTGCATGGCCGCTCTGGAAGCGGAAAAGTTTCTGGCGGCTCGCGAAGCCGCGCACGCCCTGCGTGCCGCCGACTGAGCGGCAGCCCGCAGGCTTTTTGGAACCGGGGAGACCCGGTCAGGGGATCGGGGATGGACTGGGACAAGCTGCGGGTGTTTCATGCCGTGGCCGAGGCTGGCAGCTTCACCCATGCGGGCGACGCGCTCAATCTGAGCCAATCGGCGGTCAGTCGGCAGATCAGCGGGCTCGAAGAGAGCCTGCAGGTGCCGCTGTTTCACCGCCATGCGCGTGGGCTGATCCTCACCGAACAGGGCGAGCTGCTCTACCGGACTGCACGCGACGTTTTCGCCAAGCTGTCGATGACCGAGGCGATGCTCTCGGAATCCAAGGATCGGCCGAAGGGGCCGCTCAAAGTGACGACCACCGTCGCCTTCGGCTCGGCCTGGCTCACCCCCCGGATCAAGGAGTTCCTCGAACTCTACCCCGAGATCACCCTGTCGCTGCTGGTCGATGACGGCGAACTCGATCTTTCGATGCGCGAGGCCGATGTCGCGATCCGGATGACCCCGCCGCGCCAGCCCGATCTGGTCCAGCGCCATCTGCTGACCGTGCGCTCCTATGCCTTCGCCTCTCCGGAATATCTGAAGAAGCACGGTGTGCCGACGCGGGCCGAGGATCTCGACGAACACCGGTTGGTCGTCTATGGCGACGATGCCCGACCGCCCGCGGCCACGATCAATTGGCTGCTCGAAGCCGGGGCCAAACCCGGCGCCGAACGCCGACCGATCCTCAAGGTCAACAATGTCAACGGCATCTACCGTGCCGTCCAGAGCGGCCTCGGCATCGGCTCGATTCCGAACTATATGCTGCAGGAAACCAGCGAGCTGGTCCGCGTCCTGCCGGAACTGAGCGGCCCCACGGTCGAGGCCTATTTCGTCTATCCGGAAGAGTTGCGTCCATCCAAGCGCATCGCCGTGTTCCGCGACTTCCTCATCCGCAAGGTTGCCGAAGCGCGCCTCAACTGACGGGCGCAGCCCGCCCGTTCGCAGCCGCAAACGCCCGCCTACCATGGCGGGCGTTTTTTTATGTGCATTGCGCGATAATCAATGTAATGTAAACTTGTATGTCGCATACAGGATGCAGATGCGATGCTGGTTTTGTCGGATATTAGAGAGAATGGCGGTTCGTTTCCCGTTTTACGAGGATGGCATTCTTCGCCGATGCGATAGCGTTCTCCACCATTTTAGCCGAAGCGATGTGAATCCGCGTCGGCAAGAGTTCCCGCAGCCTATGGCTCGGGAAGGGGTCTTCGGATCCTACGTCTCCCAGACGTGAAGCCTCCCTGTTGACTTGCCCCGGAAGCCGTTGGTTTCCGGGGCATTTTTTCGTCTCGGCGGGGATCTCGGCGCCGATCTGCCGGCGGCGGCCCAGCCCCGGCTGGTGCCGGTCGGGCAATCGGGGAGCAATGCGCAATAATCCTTTCAGTCTGTTCTACTAGCAGTTGGAAAATGGTCCAGATCATAAGCAGTAACGGGCCGCTCGCGCACGCAGGGGGATCGAAACTGATCGGATCGCGCAGACATTGCGGCCTCGCATCGCGGGGCCGGACAATCGGAGCTAGAGGCTCGGCAGAGCGACCCGGCCTTCATATTTTCTGTACAAAACAGGAACGAGCCTCTATCCTCGGCTTCTGCGCGCCAAGCTCGGCGCCACAACACGGCAGAAGGATGCGACCCATGGCCAGCGCCAAGCCCATTCCCGACGGCTATCATACGATCACCCCCTACCTCATCATCGACGGTGCCGCCCAAGCGATCGATTTCTACAAGGCGGTGTTCGGCGCCACCGAGCTGTTGCGATTCCCAGGCCCCGACGGAAAAATCGGTCATGCCGAGCTGCGAGTCGGCAACAGCGTGATCATGCTCGCCGACGAGGTGCCGGAACGCGATATCCGCGGCCCCGGCCGCATCGGCGGCACCCCGGTGACACTGATGATCTATCTCGAGGGCGTCGACCAAGTCGTCGACCGGGCCGTCAGCCACGGCGCCACCCTCACCCGCCCGGTCGCCGACCAATTCTATGGCGACCGCACCGGGACTGTCGTGGACCCGTTCGGCCACCAGTGGCATATCGCCACGCATGTCGAAGATGTCTCGCCGGCCGAGATGGAACGCCGCCTTGCCGCCCAAGGAGGCTGAACGACCGGCACAGGCGGTTCCGCCGCCCCTACTAGCCGGGCGGCGGAACCCAGAGCAGACCCAGGGTGATGTCGTCGCCGCTGCCCGTGCGGGTAATCTCGGCGAGCCAGCCGGGCAGGCCGGCGGCGACGCGCTCGGGACCGACCCGGTTCAAGAGGGCCAGATAATCCGGCCCGATTTCCTCGAACGCGGCGTCGTCCTCGTAGGAATTGCCATAACCGTCGCTCGCCAGCAGCAGCAACGCCACATCGCCCTCGACCAAGGCCACCCGAAAGCGCTCGGCGGCGTCTTCCTGGCACAGGGAGTCGGTGTAATTGTCGAAACAATCGGGCGATGCCGGCAAAGGGCGGATCAGCGTTCCGTCCGGGCGCAAGGCCAGGATATCGCCGTCGCCGACCTGCAGGCAGAGCAGCCGGCCGCGGCCGATCCCGGCGACGAGCAGCGTCGTGCCATAGAGGAGATAGGCGTCGAAGCGGGTTGGCGGCGGACCGTTCTCGACCGGATGCTGGGCCAAATGGCTCTCGACCGAGGCTTGCCAGGCATCGCGGATCGCCTCCGGCAGGGTTTCGCCCGAGTCCGCTTCCGGGGCGGTGCGCAGCCACGTCTCGACTGCGGCGACGGCGATCCCCACGGCCAGCCGGGCGCCCTCGCCGCTGCGCGGATGGCGGGCGCTGCCATGGCCGTCGGCGACGGCGACGACGATCGGCCCCCCCGACTCTTCGAGGCTCGACCAGGCGACGGCATCCTGGTTCGGCTGCTCGCGCTCCAGATGCTGCGTGCCGCGGACGCTGGCGCCCAAGGCGACCCAGCCTGTCTCGGCTCGTGCGACTGTCCGAACGGGATCCAATGCCGGGTCCTCTCGTTGATCCCTGATGTCAATGCCCTCCGGATGGGAAGCGTTCCCTCGACCGATCGCCGCCCAACCCCAGCGAAGCGGTCGGCTGCCAGCGGCGAAATCCTGGTCCGGTCGTGCCGGCGCGGCCTGGACGCCGATCGGGTTCGGGCGCTATGACAAGCGCTGTCACCACCACGCAACCTTATAGTATCTTTGCGAGATGGATATATCCAGATGACTTGGCGGTGGCAAATGCTGCTGGCTGTCGCCGTCTCGGCCGGAATCGGCGGGTGGTGGTGGGCGGCGCACCGGCCGCCGCCGCCGGTGATCTGGCAAGGCTATGCCGATGCCGATTACGTCAAGATCGGACCGACCCAACAGGGATTGCTGACGAGTCTCGCCGTCGCCCGCGGCGACGAGGTCGCAGCCGGCGCACCGCTCTTCACCCAGGACGGCACCGAGGATCGGGCAGCACTCGATCAGGCGATCCGCCAATCCGCCCAGGCCGAAGAGCAACTGGCCAATCTCCAGGCCGGCGGCAAGCCGACCGAGATCCTGCAGGCCGAAGCCAATCTCGCCGATGCCCGCTCGACCGCGATCCGCGTCCAGGCCGATCTGCAGCGCGGCGAGAGCCTCTTACGCAATGGCGACGCCACCAAACAGAGCGTCGACCAGCTGCGCGCCGATGACCGCTCGTCCCGGGCCAAAGTCGAAGCCGCCGAGGCCGCCCTCGCCCAGTTCCGGGCCCCGCAGGGCCGCGAGCGCGAGATCAAGGCCCAAGCGGACGCCGTCGAAGCCGCCAAGGCAGCCGTGGCCATGGCGCAATGGCGGCTCGACCAGCGCCAGGTCCCGGCTCCGATCGGCGGCAGGGTCGCCGATGTCCTGGCCCGCCCGGGCGAGACCGTGGCCGCCGGCGCTCCCGTCGTCTCGCTGCTGCCGCCGGGCAACATCCTGGTCCGCTTCTTCGTGGCGGAGAAGGATCTGGCCGGAATACGGCGCGGCGATCCGGTCGGTCTCGCCTGTGACCGCTGCCCGAAGGACCTCGCCGCCGAAATTTCTTTCGTCTCGCCACAGGCGGAATACACCCCACCTCTCATCTACAGTGAATCGAGCCGGGGCAAGCTGGTCTATCTGATCGAGGCGCGGCCTCGGCCGGATCAGGCGACCCTGCTCAATCCCGGCGAGCCGATCGAAGTTCGCCCCATCGCCAAGGCACCGGCCCCGTGACCGAGCTGGTCATCGATGTGCACGATCTCTGCAAGAGCTTCGGGGCACGCCGGGTCGTCGAGGGGCTGACGCTGGAAGTGGCGAAGGGCGAGATTTGCGGCTTCCTCGGCGCCAATGGCAGCGGCAAGACCACGACCATCCGCATGCTGTGCGGGCTGCTCACCCCCGATGGCGGCAGCGGGACCTGTCTCGGCCTCGACGTACTGCGCGAGGCGCCGCGCCTGCGCCGGCAGATCGGCTACATGACCCAGCGTTTCAGCTATTACGAGGATCTGACGGTCCGGGAGAATCTGAATTTCGTCGCCAGCGTCTACGAGATGCGCGAGACCCGCCGGGCCGTGGACGCGATCCTCGACCGGATGGGCTTGGCCGATCGTGCCGACCAGCTCGCGGGCGAACTCTCCGGCGGCTGGAAGCAGCGCCTGGCTCTGGCGGCTTGTGTGCTGCACCAGCCCCGGCTGCTGCTGCTCGACGAGCCGACGGCCGGCGTCGATGCCCAGGCTCGGCGCGAATTCTGGGATCTGATCCACGACATGGCCGGCGAAGGCCTGACCGTGCTGGTCTCGACCCACTACATGGACGAAGCCGAGCGGTGCAAGCGGATCGTCTATCTCTCCGATGGCAGGATCGTCGTCCAGGGCACGCCCGAAGACGTCGTCCGCCACGCCGGACTCGTCACCTTCGAAGGGACCGGCGAGGCCGTCGACGACGCCGCCCGCCGCCTGCGCCGGAGTGCCGGCGTCGAGGCCGCCGCCGTCTTCGGACTCTCTGTCCACATCGCCGGGACCGACCGGGCGGCACTCGACCGCGCACGGGCGGCCGAGAGCGGCTTGCACTGGCAGGAGGTCGAGCCGCGCCTGGAAGACGTGTTCATCCATCTCCTGACCAAGCCGGGAGCACAGGCATGACCGGCTTCTCCTGGCGGCGGTTCCTCGCCGTGCTGAACAAGGAATCGATCCAGATCAAGCGCGATCCCATGACCTTGCGCCTGATCCTGGCCTTGCCGATGATGCAGCTCTTTCTGTTCGGCTTCGCGATCAACACCGATCCCAAGCATCTGCCGACTGGTCTGCTCTCGGCCGATCATTCCAAATACGAGCGGACGGTGATCGCCGCCCTCCAGAACAGCGGCTATTACGATATCCGCCTGCTCGACACGGAAATGGCGGCCGAGCGCGCCATCGCCGAAGGCGAAGTGCTCATGGTCATCAATATTCCGCCCAATTTCCAGCGCAGCGTCGACCGCGGCGAGGCCCCGGCCGTGCTGGTCGATGCCGACGCCACCGACCCCTCGGCGATCGGCAACGCCACTGCCGCCCTCGCGGCACTGACGGCAGCCCTCGACCGCGACGTGCCGCCCAGCCTGCGCAGCCAGGCCGCCGTGACCCCGTTTCGCTTCGAAGTCCATGCCCGCTACAATCCCGAGCAGCTGACCGTGCTCAACATCGTGCCCGGCCTGATCTGCGTAGTCTTGATCTTTTCGACCCTGATCATCACGGCGCTGTCGATCACGCGCGAACGCGAGCGCGGCACCATGGAAAATCTCCTGGCCATGCCGGTCCGCCCGGTCGAGGTCATGATCGCCAAGATTCTGCCCTATATCGGCGTGGGCTATCTCCAGGTGATCCTGATCATGCTGATTTCGGTGATCGTGTTCCATTTGCCGATCCGCGGCTCGATCCCGCTCCTGGGCCTGGCGCTGGGCTTGTTCATCGCCAGCAACCTGGCCCTGGGCTTCACCATTTCGACCGTCGCCAACAATCAGATGCAAGCGATGCAGATGGCCCAGTTCACCCTCCTGCCCTCGATCATGCTCTCGGGATTCCTGTTCCCGTTCCAGGGCATGCCGGTCTGGGCCCGCTGGATCGGCGAACTGCTGCCGATCACCCACGCGCTCCGCATCACCCGCGGCGTGCTCCTCAAGGGCAACGGCGTGGCCGAGATCCTGCCCGAACTCTGGCCGATGGCGGGGTTCACCGTGGCAGTGGCGCTGGTCGCGATCTGGTTCTATCGGGAGACGCTGGATTGAGGGGGTGCCGATCCAGGTAGAAATATTAGATTTTCAGCGGGTCGTAGAGTGTGTGGTCGGAATTCGCCTCGCTCTCTTCGCCGGCCAGGAGGCCGGCGAGATCGGCCCAGGAGGCGATCTCTGCCGTATCGATGCCGGCACGGTCGAAACTGCGCGCGGCCAGCAGCGCCGCCCGGAGCGACTCTGGGTCGCCCGGCCGATAGCTGAGGAAATGCCGGCGGCGCGGATTCGCGATGAAATCGGGGGTCACGACCGGCAGCCGGCACCAGCTGTACTGGATCGTCTTGAAATTCTCGGTCGTGCCCTCGATGAAGGGTCTATATGTCAAAAAATTCAAGCCGATATCGGCGAATTTCAGATACGGGATCGTGCGCTCGTACGCCATCTCGCCATAGGCCACGACATTGTCCAGTGCGGGCAGGCTCGCGAGCGGACCGATGACGTGGAAGCGCCATTCGGGAAACAGCGACGCCGCCAGCGCCAGTGTCTCGACATCGAGATGGCCGGCGCCGATGAACACGGCGTTCACGATCCCGTCCTCATAGGGACTGGATGTCGCCGCCGCGAACAGCTGTTTGTCGATGCCATGGGCGTGGAACTGCGCCTGCGGCAGCGGGGCGAACTTGTCGCGGATCGCCGGGCTGGGCGCGCTGATCAGATCGAAGCGGGGTGCCGCCCGCTGCTCCGCCCGCTGGCACAGACGGTGCAGCCTCAGCCAGCGCATATCGTCGGAGACGCGATAGACCAGCCGGGCGGTCGCGTTCAGCCGTTTGATCCGGTCGAACAGCATGACTCCACAGGAGCTTTCGAACACGACCAGATCGGCCGCCGCCAGAACCGCCTCGGCGCCATGGAGGGGCAGTGCCGGAAACAGGGCGAAGAGCGGCGTCGACAGAAGCTCGAGCCAGAGGCTGCCGAGGCTGGCCGGATGGAACGGCGTATACCAGGCGAAGCTGCCGAGATGAGGCTCGGTCCAGACCAGGCGATTGCGCTCGGCCACGGGCACCGCGGCGAGGCGAAAATTGCCGCGCACCGCCGAGAGCGGGCTGAGCCCGACGGTCAGCATCACCACCCGCCAGCCCCGGTCGCGAAACCCGGTCGCCAGCCCGTGGAAGCCGGCGCGCCGTGTCGAGCCCCAGTAGTGATAGGTGACCAGAACGGCCAGCTTCGCCCCCGCCGCGCTCATCGCCGAACCGGGCTCCGCCCGACGACACGCGGTCGCATCGGCGGCTCGCGGTGCGAGAACAGACCGGGAGAGGCCATCGCTGATGGACCGTACCCGAAATGCCGGGCCCCTGTGCGCCGGTAGCCGCAGACTGGATCATTCCAGAATTTCGAAAACGCCGTACCGGCCCGACGGCCATGCTCGAGGTCCGGCAACATCGGGGGCTCCCTCGAGGATGTGGGACCGAATCCGTCGCAGACCAGGGCGCGGAGCAAGGCGCGGTCGAGCCGTGTCCCGGATATCTGCAGCGTCGGACCCGCCGGATCCCGTGCGACCGTCGCGGCGGTGCCGGGTTGGCGCGATATAACATTTGAGATAGGAGGCTCCAAACTGCTTTGTTCCCTGGATGGGCTGGAATAGGTTCGAGGCTCACCGGCCAGGGCGAAAGAGCGTCGGAAACACGTTCGGTCCAGGGCGACCGGGTTCGGCTCTGGCGCTGTTCCCGTAACCCGAGGGCGCCAACGCGCGAATTTACCGGGAGCGAACTCACGACAACAGAGGAGAGTGGCATGATGACGACGAGGCGGCTCGTGTTGACGAGCGGGGTGATCGGGTTGGCGGCGATATCCCTCCCGCGCTGGCTGGTCGCGCCCTGCTATGCCGACGAAACTTTCGAAGTGACCCACACCGACGCCGATTGGCAGAAGTTGCTGACGCCGGACCAGTTCGCCGTCCTGCGCCGGAGCGCCACCGAGCGGCCCTTCACCAGCCCGTTGCTGCACGAGGAACGCCCGGGCAACTTCGGCTGCGCCGGCTGCGATCTGGATCTCTTCGCCTCCACCACGAAGTTCGACAGCCGGACCGGCTGGCCGAGCTTCTGGGCGCCGCTCGAAAACGCCGTCGGCACGACGACCGACACCTCCTTCGGAACCGTCCGGACCGCAGTCCATTGCCGGCGCTGCGGCGGTCATCTCGGCCACGTCTTCGACGACGGCCCGAAGCCGACGGGTCTGCGCTACTGCATGAACGGGGTCGCGATGACCTTCAAGCCGGCACCGGCGGCGCAACTCTGAAGGCCCACACTCATGATCCTGTTCCTGTTGGCCTATCTCGGCGGCGTCCTGACCATCGTCAGCCCGTGCATCCTCCCGGTTCTCCCCTTCGTCTTCGCCCGGGCGGACCGGCCGTTCCTGCGGAGCGGCTTGCCGATGCTGGCCGGCATGGCGCTCACCTTCGCCGCCGTGGCGACGCTGGCCGCCGTCGGCGGCGGCTGGGCAGTCGAAGCCAATCAATATGGGCGCTATGCTGCGATCGCCCTCTTGGCCGTGTTCGGGCTGGCACTGTTGTTGCCGGTATTGGCCGACCGGATGATGCAGCCGCTCGTCGCACTCGGTGCCCGCTTGTCGGAAACGGCGGATTCGGGTGCGGGCACGATCTGGCCGTCGCTGCTGCTGGGAGTCGCGACCGGCCTGCTCTGGGCACCTTGCGCCGGACCGATCCTGGGCCTGATCCTCACCGGCGCGGCCCTGCAAGGGGCGAGCGTGCAGACCACGCTGCTGCTCGCCGTCTATGCCGCCGGGGCGGCAACCTCGCTGGCTCTGGCGCTGCTGCTCGGTGGGCGGGTCTTTGCCGCGATGAAGCGGTCGCTCGGGATCGGCCAGTGGGTCCGCCGCGGGCTCGGTGCCGCTGTCCTGGTCGCGGTCGTCGTCGTGGCGATGGGACTCGATACCGGCCTCCTCACTCGTATTTCGCTCGCCGGCACCTCGTCGCTCGAACAAGGCCTGCTCGACCGGTTTCATCCGGCGCCAGCACCCCAGCCCTCGGTCATCATGTCGGACGGTCCGGCGATGATGGCAGGCGGCGCGATGATGCAAGGCAATCCCGGGATGATGATGCAGGGCAATCCCGGCATGATGATGAAAAGCGGGAACGCGCCGGCGCAGCCCGAGGAATTGCCCGTCCAGGGCATTCTGCCGCCCTTGGCGGGTGCGACAGAGTGGCTGAATTCGCCGCCTCAGACGGTGGAGGGGCTGAAGGGCAAGATCGTCCTGATCGATTTCTGGACCTATTCCTGCATCAACTGCCTGCGCGAGATCCCCTATGTCCGAGCCTGGGCCGAGAAGTACAAGGACCAGGGTTTGGTCGTGATCGGCGTCCACTCTCCGGAATTCGCCTTCGAGAAAAACCTCGACAACGTCAAACGGGCCGTTGCCGATCTGAAAATCGGCTATCCCGTCGCAGTCGACAATGATTATGCGATCTGGCGTTCGTTCAACAACCAATACTGGCCGGCACTCTACTTCATCGATGGCGAAGGCCGGATCCGCCACTTTCATTTCGGCGAAGGCGAATACGACGAGTCCGAGCAGGTGATTCAGCAATTGCTGGCCGAAGCCGGCAAGAGCGGCCTCGCCGGCGGTCTGGTCGCAGTCAGCGCCATCGGGGCCGAAGCCCCATCCGATATCCTCGACGTGCAGTCGCCGGAGACTTATATCGGCTACCAGCGGGCGGAGCATTTCGGCTCGCCCGACCCGGTCGCCAAGGACACGCCCCACGACTACACGGTCGGCGCGCTGCGGCTCAACGAATGGGGGCTGTCGGGCAATTGGACGATCGGCGGCGAGGATGCCATGCTCGATCAGAATGACGGCACCATCGTCTATCGCTTCCATGCCCGCGATCTGCATCTGGTTCTGGGGCCGGGGCCGGGCCGCGCACCGGTCCGTTTCCGGATCACGATCGACGGCGCGCCGCCCGGCGCCAGCCACGGCGCCGATGTCGATGCCGAGGGCCAAGGGGTGGTCACCGAGCAGCGGCTCTACCAGCTGGTCCGGCAGAACGGTACGATCGCCGACCACAGCTTCGCCATCCGTTTCCTCGATCCCGGGGTCGCGGCCTACGCCTTCACCTTCGGCTGAAATCGGAGTTGTCTCATGTTCCCGTCACTTGAAAAGCCGTCCCCCTTCCGCCGCGCGCTGCTCGCCGTCGCCGTGGTGCTCCTCGCCGCCCTCGGGCTGGAAATCGTGCCGTCGAGCGCAGATGAAGGGCGCGCCGTGCCGGCACCGGTACGCGACGAGACGCCGGGAACCGCCGGCGCCGAGGTGGCGGTCCTGGCCGGCGGCTGCTTCTGGGGAGTCCAGGGCGTCTTTCAACATGTCGCGGGTGTGACCAGTGCCGTCTCCGGCTATGCCGGCGGCGACGCGGCGACGGCTCAGTACGAACGGGTCAGCACGGGTTCGACCGGCCATGCGGAATCGGTACGGATCACCTTCGATCCGCATCAGATCAGCTATGGCCGCCTACTCCAGATCTATTTCTCGGTCGCCCATGATCCGACCGAGCTCAATCGGCAGGGGCCGGATCGCGGGACCCAATATCGCTCCGCTATCTTCCCGACCAGCGCCGAGCAGGCGGACATCGCGAAGGCCTATATCTCCCAGCTCGACCAGGCCCATGTCTTCGATGCGGCGATCGTCACCCGGATCGAGCCGGGCCGGGACTTCTTCCCGGCCGAGGCGCATCACCAGGATTTCCTGACGCGCAATCCGAATTACCCCTATATCGTGATCAACGATCTGCCCAAGGTCGCGAATCTGAAACGCCTGTTCCCCGATCTCTATCGCGCCGCACCGGTGCTGGTCGCAGCGGCGGGAACCTCGCAATAGCGCCACCCCGGCGGCTGACCGGGTCCAGGGTCCGGCCGCGGCGCTCCGACCCGGAGCCTCGATCGCAATGAAAACGCTCACTCGCTGGGAGAGCCTGCCATGAAATACAACCAGCTCGGACGCACGGGGCTGTTCGTCTCGGAAATCTGCCTCGGCACCATGACTTTCGGCGGCAACGAGGATGCCGGGTTCTGGAAGGTGGTGGGATCCCTCGGGCAAGCCGAGGCCGATGCGATCGTCGAGCGGGCGCTGGCTGCCGGCGTGAATTTCTTCGACACGGCCGATGTCTATTCCTTCGGCCAGTCGGAGAAGGCGCTCGGCCGAGCGCTGAAGAACCTCGGCATCGTCCGCAAGGACGTCGTCATCGCCACCAAGGTCTTCGGCCAGATGGGCCCGCTTCCCAACGATCGGGGCGCCTCGCGCGGCCATATCATGGACTCGGTCCAGGGTAGCCTCGAGCGCCTGCAGACCGATCATATCGATCTCTACCAGATCCACGGCACCGACACGGTCACGCCCATCGACGAGACGCTCCGCGCTCTCGACGATCTGGTTCGTCAGGGGCTGGTCCGCTATGTCGGCGTGTCCAACTGGGCGGCCTGGAGGATCGCCAAGGCGCTCGGGCTCAGCCAAGCGCGGGGCTATGCCCGGTTCGAGACCCTGCAGGCCTATTATTCGATCGCCGGGCGTGATCTCGAGCGCGAGCTCGTACCCATGCTGTCCGAGGAGTCGCTGGGCCTCATGGTCTGGTCGCCGCTCGCCGGCGGCCTGCTCTCGGGCAAGTTCGGTCCGGGAGCGGCAACCCCCAACGACGCCCGCCGGACCACCTTCGATTTTCCTCCGGTCGACAAGGACAGGGCCTGGGCCTGTGTCGCTGCCATGCGCGAGATCGGCGAGGCCCGGGACGTGTCGGTGGCACGGGTGGCACTCGCCTGGCTGCTGGCGAAGCGCCACGTGATGAGCGTGATCATCGGCGCCAAGACCGTGGCCCAACTCGACGACAATCTCGCCGCGGCCGAGTTGGTCCTGACCGCCGAAGAGATCGCCAAGCTCGACCGGGTCAGCGCCTTGCCGGCCGAATATCCGGGCTGGATGCTCGAGCGGCAGGGCGGCGCCAGGCGGCCCAGCCCATTCGTGCCGAAGAAACCGTCTTGATCGGGACAACGGGCTCGGACCCGAGCTGAGGTCGCGGCCGTGTCGCGGCGAATGGACGGCAGCGCCGGCGACGCCGATTACGGCGCCATCGCTGCCGAATATTCTCGCTATCGCCAGCCCGATCCGCGCATCGCCGCGTTCATCATCGACGCTCTGGGCGAGGCCCGCACGGTTCTCAATGTCGGTGCGGGTGCGGGTTCCTATGAACCGACCGACCGCCGGGTCGTGGCGGTGGAGCCGTCCGCGGCGATGCGCGCCCAGCGGCCGAAATCATTACTGCCTGCGATCGACGCCACCGCCGAGAGCCTACCGTTTCCGGATGGCCATTTCGACGCCAGCATGGCGACGTTTTCGGTACATCAATGGCGCGATCTGTTCGGCGGGCTGGGCGAGATGCGCCGGGTGACGCGCGGGCCGATCGTGATCCTGACCTGCGATCCCTCGGCACTCGACCGGTTTTGGCTGCATCGTTACGCGCCCGAGGTCACGGACGTGGAAGCCCGCCGCTACCCGGCGATCGCCGCCGTCCGAAAGGGGCTCGGGCCCCGCTCCGAGGTGCTCGAGATTCCGATCCCGCTGGACTGCACGGACGGCTTCAACGAGGCCTATTACGGCCGTCCGGAACGTCTTCTCGAAGAGGGCGCGCGGCTGGCCTGTTCGGGCTGGAGCTTCGTCGAGCCGGCCGCGGTCGAGCGCTTCGTCGATTCGCTGCGCCGAGATCTCGAAAACGGTGTCTGGGACGAGACCTGGGGCGAACTGCGGACCCAGCCGGCGTTCGACGGGCCGCTGCGGCTGGTCGTCGGCCACCCCTGACACTTCCCGTCGTCCCAGTCGCAATCAGCGGCGTCGGCCTCGACAGCGATCGGCAGGGACTGTTGCATTCGCGGTGAGGATGAGCTGCAGACGAGCGCCAGCCCTTCCGTCCATTGCCCGGCAGCGCGGCAAAGGCTGGCCGATCCCGGCCGATCGGGGGAAAACCCTGGGCTTCGCGTGTCGTAACTCCACCCCGGCAAACCATGCTCGGCGCTGCTCTTCACGAAGGCCGCGGGGGCGCCCCGAACCGTCGATAACAAATTCTCAATACCTTCGCCGGATGCTCACCCTCAGCCTGTCCATCCGATATAATATAGAGATCACAAATAATTGCGAGGACCGTAAGGCGGATGACCGACATTGCTCGCCGACCGACGCGGCCGGTTCCCGGAGATGTTTCGGTCCAGTTGCTGCTCGACCTCGATCCGGCGCCGCTCTGGGTCCATGACGACGCTTCACGCCGGTTTCTCGCGGTCAACGACAGCGCACTCCGTCAGACGGGATATGGCCGTCCGCGGTTCCTGGGCATGACCCTGAGCGAGATCTGGTTCGATGGAGAATCCTCGTCCCCCGCCGTGGTGGTCGAGCGCGAGCCGAGGCGCGGCCGACTCAGGCGACCGGACGGCTCCTTCGTCGAGGTCGAGCTTCGAGCACGCCTCATCGAGGTCGCGAGCCGCGCGGCATGGCTGGTTTCGGCCACCGACATCGGCGAGCAAATCCGGCTGGAACGCGCCCTGGCCGAAAGTCGCCGCGTCGAACAGCGTTTCCGGGACTTGTTCGAGATCGGCGCCGATTATTATTGGGAACGTGACCTCGATCACCGGTCGACATTCGTTTCGCCGGAATCAGTCCATGACGCCATTTATGGCCTGCCGTTTTCGGAGTTTCGGGGCAAGCGACTGACCGATATTCCCGCGATCAGGTTCGAACCGGCAATGGGGCTCCGTGCAGTAGCAGCCACGACGGCTCGGGAGCCCTATCGTGAGGTGGTGTTTTCCGTGACGCATGCCAGCGGCGAAGTGCGGTGGGTGTCGGCGAGTGGCGCGCCACGCTTCGGCGAGGACGGTGAGTACCTGGGCTACCATGGCGTCGGCGTCGACATTACCGAACGCAAGCGCGCGGAAGCGGTGGCACAATTGGCGCAGGGAAGGCTGCATGACGCCGTCGCCAGCGTAACCCAGCCCTTCGTCGTCTACGATGCCGAGGATCGCGCCGCCGCCTTCAACCAGGCCTTCGCCGATCTGTTTCGCACCCCACAGCAGAATACGCCGGTTCGAGACGGCCTGCCCTTCCGTGAGCTCGCCGAGTGGCAGGTGGAGATGGGGTTCTATGCCTGCGGACCGGAGGACGAGCCGGTCGATCTGGAGAAATTACTGGCTCATCATCGGAGCGAGACGGAGCACACTTATCAACTGAGCGACGGGCGCTGGATGCTGGTCATCCATCGACCTCTCCCCGGCGGCGGACGCGTGGGGCTGTGGACAGACGTCAGCGCGACGGTGAAAGCACAGCTCGAGGCCGACCGCGCCAACAAAGCCAAGAGCATCTTCCTGGCCACCATCAGTCACGAGATCCGCACTCCGCTCAACGGGGTTTTGGGCATGGCGCGCGCGATGCGCTTCGATGAACTCAGCCCCGTGCAGCGGCGGCGGCTCGATGTGGTCGAGCGCTCGGGCGAGGCGTTGCTGGCCTTGCTCAACGATGTTCTCGACATATCGAAGATCGAAGCCGGCAAGGTCGAGCTCGAACTGATCGACTTCGATCTCGCAGCCGTCATCCGCTCGGCGCACGAGGTCTTTCTCGCCATTACCGCGGAAAAAGGCTTGTCTACCGCGCTGGACGGCGCCGGCGGCGACGGGATCTTTCACGGCGACCCGACCCGCATTCGGCAAATCCTCACCAATCTACTCTCCAACGCGGTCAAATTCACCGAGCGCGGTCGGATCGACATCCGAGCGTTCCGGACCAATGCCGGCGTCCGCGTTGCGGTTTCCGACACTGGAATCGGCATGTCGGCAGAGACCGCATCTCGGATCTTCGAGAAATTTTCCCAGGCGGATGCATCGACGACCCGCCGCTTCGGCGGTACTGGGCTGGGACTGTCGATCTGCCGCAAATTGGTCGAACTGATGGATGGGACCATCACGGTCGACAGCATGCTCGGTCGAGGCTCGACCTTTACCGTCGATCTACCCCTGCGTTATGTCGGGCCGGCCCAACCGATCCCCGATGTGCTGCCGTTCGACCCGACGGCGATCTTGGCCGGCCGGACGCAGCGCCCGCGAATTCTCGTGGCGGAAGACAACCGGATCAATCAGCTCGTTCTGGGCACGCTGCTTCGTGCCGCCGGTGAACTGGATCTGGAGATGGTGGCGAACGGGGCTCTCGCCCTCGAAGCCTGGGAATCGCGCGTGTGGGATCTGATCTTGATGGATGTCAACATGCCGGTCATGGACGGCGTCACCGCGACCCGACAAATCCGATCGAGAGAAGTCGAAACCCGGCGAAGGCGCACGCCCATCGTCGCCCTCACGGCCAATGCGATGTCTCATCAGATCAGCGACTATCTGACTGCGGGAATGGACAGCCATGTCGCCAAGCCGATCGAGCCGAAGGCCCTCTTCGCGGCCCTGGCGATGGCCGTCGCCGAACAGCCGAAAGCTGCCCTCGAGGTGCTGGGCTCGGACAGATGTTGATCGGGGGAGCGTTGCAGCGCAGATCGGATCCGCCCCGCCCCTCGCTCGACCGCCTCGGCTGCCGCCATGGCACCCCGCCGATCACCAGCCGGTGCGGTGAACCCGCCGGCCGTCACTCCAGCGCGGCACAGGCTCGCTGGATCCGTCCGCAGGCGTCGCGCAGCTTCTCGGCCGAGGTCGCGTAGGAGATGCGGAAATGCGGGGCGAGGCCGAAAGCGGTGCCCGGCACCACCGCCACTCCTTCCGCCTCCAGCAGATAATTGGCAAAATCGCCATCCGTCTCGATCACTTTGCGGGCCGGCGTGCGGCGGCCGATGGCGCCGGCGCAAGAGGGATAGACATAGAACGCACCATCCGGCACCAGGCAGCGGATGCCCTTCGCCTGGTTGAGCATGCCGACCACCATGTCGCGTCGCGCCTGGAATTCGGCATTGTGACGCGCGATGAAATCCTGCGGTCCGTTCAACGCCTCGACCGAAGCCGCTTGGCTGATCGAGCAGGGGTTCGAGGTCGATTGCGATTGAACCTTGGCCATCGCCTTGATCAGCGCCTTCGGACCGGCGGCGTAGCCGATGCGCCACCCGGTCATGCAATAGGCCTTGCTGACGCCGTTCATGGTCAGAACGCGGTCCTTCAGGCGCGGCTCGACCGCGGCGATGGTGGCGAAGACATGGCCGTCATAGAGCAGATGCTCGTATATGTCGTCGGTCAGAACCCAGATTTGGGGATGATCGAGCAGCACTTCGGCCAGTGCCTTCAGCTCGTCGGCCGAATAGGCGGCACCAGTCGGGTTCGACGGCGAGTTCAGAATCAGCCATTTGGTCTTGGGACCGATCGCCGCCTGCAGCGCCTCGGCGCCGAGCTTGAAGCCTGAATTCTGGCCGCAGGGCACAGCGATGGGCGTGCCCTCGGCGAGTTCGACAATGTCGGGATAGGAGACCCAATAGGGTGCCGGAATCACCACCTCGTCGCCGGCATCGAGGGTGGCGAGCAGGGCATTGAAGATGATCTGCTTGCCGCCGGACGCCACGCTGACCTGGTCGGTCCCGTAGTCGAGCCCGTTCTCGCGCTTGAACTTGGCGACGATCGCCCGTTTCAGCGCCGGGGTGCCGTCGACATCGGTATAGCGGGTCTCGCCGCGGCGGATCGCGGCGATTCCGGCTTCCTGAATGTTGGCGGGCGTGTCGAAATCCGGTTCGCCTGCACCCAGGCCGATCACATCGCGTCCGGCGGCGATGAGCTGGTTGGCGAGGGAGGTGACCGCGATGGTGGGCGAAGGCTGGATCCGGTCGAGACGCTGGGCGAGGAAGGACATCGGATGATCCGCGGCAGGGTGAGGCGGTGAAACCTAATCCTCCGCCTCCTGCCGCGCAACAGGACCGGGTCTGCGCCGTCGGCATGCGAGCGCCGCAGGCGAGGCAGGATGCCTCGCCCTCCGGCTGAGGTGGACCCGGCGCAATATCGGTGTCCGGAGCATTGCCGGCCCAGAGGGCAATGCTCCGGCGCCAAGGAGTATTCCGGACCGGGGCTCAGCGCTTGGCCACATTCTGCAACAGTTCGACCTGTTTCTGCATCGGCTCGAAGGTGGCCGAGAACACAGCCGCGGTCAGTTTGGCGATATGACCATAATCCTGGACGGCGGCATCGACGCCTTCGGCGACCAGCTTGCGATGAAGTTCGACAAATTCGACCGGGGATTTCACCGCGGCGATCGCCTTGATCGAGGCGGTGAGCTTTTCGGCGTTCTTGGCCGCCAGGGCCTGGTAAGCCTTGGCCAGTTCCTGAAAGCCGGTCAAGGCGGCACTGCTGCTCTTGCTCAGTGCTTCGGCATGGCCGTTCGCGATGTGCTCGACGGTCTGGCCGGTCTTGGTCGCCGTGTCGGTGTTGGTCTTGGTGATCTGCTCGATGGAAGCGGTAGTCATGGCGGGAATTCCTTCGCAGGTGGAGGGGGCTGGGACGATCACCTCGGGTCGCTCGACGGCTGAGGCGCACGGTAGAACGAGGCTTGCGCCTCGGGAATCGACGTAAATAGACCTACCGACAGCAAACGCGGGCAAATCCGGCCGCGTTCCCGGTGCCTTCGGACGACCTTCAACCCCTTCAGCATACTCAGCCCGGTAACGGCGGTAGTAGATTCGGAAACTACTCATATACACCGTGAGTAACTGATCCCCGGTGGCGGGGCCGCCGCTGCCGCCACCGCGCCGCAAAATCGGCGCAACCCCGATATCCGCTTCCCGGGATGGAGCAATCTCCCGAAAACATTCCCTTCTCCGTCCGGCCGGCTTTCGGTCCAGGCGAGGAAGTGCTTTTTATAACAGAGATTTAATGGATCTCGTGGCGCGCTGCGGGACACGATCGAAGGATCGGACGAGCCGCCCCTTCCACCTCCGATTCGGGTCCGGTTCCCACGCGTGCGCTGCGGCGATTTGGGCGCCCCGACCGCCCCGCCCTACTCACATGATCGTGGGAAACGCTTCTCCAGACGGGTACTACGAGGGGCCGGGTCGCGGAATCGCGCGGCCGGTTGCGGTCACAGTGACCGGGTTCGCATATTCCTCTTTCGCTTCGTGAAACTCGTGGAAGCTCTGGCCCGCCCATTCACCATACATCTGGAAATACCAGCGCGGATCGGCACCGGCCACGCGGTTGTCGCCGCGCGCATAATTTTCGTGAGTGATCCGATCCCTACCGCTGCGCGCAACGACGGCACCGAAATGAAACGCCCAATTGAGCGTCCGGACCTGACCCGAGGCGATGTCCCTGACTTGCGCAGCACCGCCCTGCCGAGCGATCACCGGGCCGAGCGTGCCGATCACGAAGGCCTCGCCGACATTCGGCTTGGCGCCGGCGTTGGCGCCGACGGTCTTCAGACGGTTCGGGCGCTCCCGTTGCCACGCTAGATAGCTGCGCACGGTCGCATCGGCATTGGGGTTCAGCTCGTCCGGGTCCTCCTCGAGGAAGCGCCCCAAGGCATTCGTCATCGAAATACCCGCCCGCGTCTGCATGAAATGGCCGGCACCCACTCCGGTGATCCGTCCGGCGATTTCATCGCAATTTTGCGGAGGCGCCGTCCGAAACACCGGGGCGACGCGGTGGAGCGTGGTCTGGCTGGTCCAGCCGGTGAGGATCTTGATCGATCCGCCCTGTTTGTCGAGCCGGACGATCGATCCGGCGCCCAGAGCCGTATTGGCGGCACTGATCACGGCGTCGGTAGCGAAGAAGAGTTTCGGCTGCCGCGGATCCAGATCGGAGTTCTCGATCGCCATGTTGGCGTCGTCGGACAGCCTGAGACAGACGGTGGCGTGCGCGGCACGGCGGACATTGACGGTATTGGCATCGTTGGGGTCGAGGAACTCGCTCGGGCCATGGCCGCCCTGAAGCCGCTGGCCCGAAAAGCGGGTCGTATTCGGGACGACGGCGTAGGGGTAACCGAACCAGGGCCGGCTCGGCGGCTCGGCGGCGTAGATCTTGTCCCTGCCGAGGACCGTGTAGCGCTGGAGCGTCGCCCCGGAGCGCCGAGGCTGGGGCGGCTGGATCCGGCGCTGGAGGGGCAGGGTTCCGGTCGCCGCCAGCCGGCCCAGCCGGTCGGCCTCGGGCGCCGAAACTCCGGAGCGGGGCGTCTCGCCCGCCTGCCGGCGGCAGGCGAGCAAGATGCCCGCCCCGCTTGTTTCTTCTCGGTAACCCGATCAGCCGATCGGCAGTCTCATCCTCTCTCCCCAAGCCCGCGCCGCGTCCTCGCTGCCGGTGACTTCGCGCAAGACGCTTTCGACATACTGCGTCACGCTGTCGGTCCCGGCGACCCGGGCCGCCGCAAAAGCCCGCGCCAGCGCATCGTTGCGCTCGCCCTCCCGGCTGAGCGCCTGGTGACACCGCGCCAGTTCGGCCCATGAATAGGCCGTCCCCATCGGCTCCTGTTCCTGCTCGTACAGAACCAGCGCCCGGTCATAGAGCCCGCGCGCCGCATCCGGCCGACCCAGACCCCGTTCCAGATCGCCCAGCGCCTGAAGCGTGTTGGCCTGCCCGAGCCCGGCCTGTTCCTGCTCGTACAGAACCAGCCCCCGGTCATAGAGCCCGCGCGCCGCATCCGGCCGACCCAGACGCCCTTCCAGATCGCCCAGCGCCTTCAGCGTGGTGGCCTGCCCGAGCCCGTCCTGTTCCTGCTCGTACAGAACCAGCGCCCGGTCATAGAGCCCGCGCGCCGCATCCGGTCGACCCAGAAGGAATTCCAGATCGCCCAGCGCCAGGAGCGTGTTGGCCTGCCCGAGCCCGGACTGTTCCTGCTTGTACAGAACCAGCGCCCGGTCATAGAGCCCGCGCGCCGCATCCGGCCGACCCAGACGCCCTTCCAGATCGCCCAGGCAGAGATTGGCGAAGCCCGGCCGCTGCAGCGAGGGCAGGCTGTCGCGCAGAATCTCGATCGACAGCGCGGCGCGGAACTGGAAGAGGTTACGCAAGTGCCGAAGCAGGGCTTCGATCGGCCCGGCCTCGGGCGAGGGTCGGCCCGTTTCGAGCCGGATCAACTCACGCAGCCCGGCAAACAGATCGAGCAGGGCGGCGCGGGCGCGCAAGCTCTCCGGGGTCGAGGCGATGCTGTCGGCCTGCTCGGCCAATGTTCGGAACAGCCCGAAGGCCAGCGGCCGGGCCGCGCGCCAGGAAAAGCCGCCGGCCTCGGCGCTCGCCTGGTCGAGGGCAAAGCGGGCCATCGGCGGCAGCAGATGGAATTTTTCGCCGCGCAATTGCCAGACATGATGGCGGCCGAGCGTTTGGCGCGCGGCTTGCGGCCAAGCGCCGGCCTGCTCGAACGCCGACACGACGCTGTCGCCGACGCCGTCGGGAAACAGAGCGGCCAGGGTCCACAGACCGAGCGCGCCCGCCTGACCGGCCAGCACGTCGCTGGTCAGGCGCAGGCTGGTCTGCAAGCTGTCGAGCCGATGGCCGCCCGGCCCGGTCAGCGCCGCCCCGTGCTCGCGCCAGCGCTGCCGCAAACTCTCGAACCCATAGGACCGGCCGAGCCGGGAGGTGAGCGCGATGCTGAGCGCGTGCCGGCCCAGATCCTGATCCAGAAACCCGCGCAGCGCCTCTTCCGGCGGCGCCGCGCCGTCCCAGTTCTCCCGGAACAGCCGCGCGGCCGCGTCTGGCGGCAGGCGGTCGATGCGGATCGCCCGGCCGAGCACTCCGGCGAGATCGACCCGCGAGGAGGCCAGCAGCCTGACCCCATCCTGCTGCGTGAGCCGACGGAGGAGGGCGATGCCGTCCTCGTGCTCCGCCACGCTTTCCAGATTGTCGAGGTAATAGAGTGCCGGCCGCAGCAGCGAGCGCAATTGGGCGAAATCGGCGATGCCCTCGGCGCCGAGCGCGCGGCCGATGAGGTCGGGCACTTGCGCCGGGCTGGCCCGGTCGGGCACCTCGATATAGAAGGCGAGCCGGTCGGGCACTTCTTGCAGCCAGAGGCGCAGCGCCGCCTTGCACACTTCGGTCTTGCCGATGCCGCCGCTGCCGGTGACCTGGGCGCAGACTCCCACGGAGCCGCCGGCGCCGCGCAGCACGCCGAGAACCGCCTCGATCTCCGTGTCCCGGCCCAGCACCACGCCTTCGCGCGGTGCCAGCCGGTTGTCGCCGGCGCCGGACAACAGGCCGGGCGGGCGACCGGGCGGACCGGCCGCCGGCGGGTCGATCCGGAGAGGCGACGGCGCCGGCGCAGCCGTGCAGTCCCGGATGAAAGTGAGCAGGGAATCATGGATCTGCTCGCCCCGGCGCCGAGCAGGCTTGCAGATATTGATGTGATCGGCCGGCAATGCTACCGGCACGTCGCCCGGCAGATGTTCGCCGGTCCCGGGTTCCACGACCATCACCCGGGTGCCGAAGAACAGCCCGAACGCACGCCGGCCGAGTTCGACCCCGCGCGACTCTTCGAAGGATCGGACACGGAACCCCAATTGCCGTGCCTGCTCGCGGAATTTGAGGCTGAGCGAACGCAGATGAGGGTCATGGGCGCTCAGATCGCCCACTTGCCGATTGGTCCGGAGCACCCGCCGGAGCGTCCGCGCCAGGGTCGCGAGTTGCGAACCCTGGTGCGGCGTCGCAATGAAGACAATGCCGCGAATTCGCCGGGCCAGCGCAACGTAGCGCGGGTCACCCTCGGTCATGGCGTTGACGATTGCCGTCTTGATCACCAGTCCGCCCAAACTGTGCCCGACCAGAATCAATGGGCGCGCCTCCAGAGCCGGCTGCGTCGCCAGACGGTCGAGCAGAGTGTTGCCCTGATCGGGCAGCGGCATCGCCTCCTCGCGCCAACCCGACAGCGCCGCGTCATAGCCCAGCACCCAGCAATCGCAGCCGCTATCCGCGCCGACCCAGGCGGGCCAGAGCGTCGCCTCGACTGCAGGGTGGCTCATCCAGGTCCAGCGCGGATGCCCGTCGAGACCGTGAATGAACACGATCGAACACGGGCCGCGACTCTCCGGCTGATGAACGAGCTCCAACATCGGTCGAACCGCGCCTCCGCGTCCTGCCGCTCCCCCTCGGTCCGGCCGCATCAGCTTCGCACAGGCGCCTCTCTCATTCTACGTCAGATAGCGGCGGCCGCGCCGAGCCGCCTGGTCTGCCGCGACAGGCCGTCAGAACATCTTGGCAACGCCCGCCGATCGCGCTAGCATCCGCCCTCCCGTCGCCCTATCTTCAGCGCCATGGCCGCCGTCGAAACCATCACCCGCCCGCTCGCCGATGTCGCTGCTGCGTTTCGGCTGTGTTCCGAATTCCGGCCCGCGGGCGATCAGCCGCAGGCGATCGCGGAGCTCGTCCGGGGCCTCGAAGCGGGCGAGCGCGATCAGGTCCTGCTGGGGGTCACCGGCTCGGGCAAGACCTTCACCATCGCCCATACCATCGCCCGGCTGCAGCGGCCGGCGATCGTGCTGGCGCCGAACAAGACCTTGGCCGCCCAGCTCTATGGCGAGATGAAATCCTTCTTTCCCGACAATGCGGTCGAGTATTTCGTCTCGTACTATGATTACTACCAGCCGGAAGCCTATGTCCCGCGCAGCGACACCTATATCGAAAAGGAAAGCTCGATCAACGAGCAGATCGACCGGATGCGCCATGCCGCCACCCGCTCGCTCCTGGAACGGCGCGACACCATCATCGTCGCCAGCGTGTCCTGCATCTACGGCATCGGCTCGGTCGAGACCTATTCGCGCATGATCGTCGATTTGAAGGCCGGGCAGCGCCTCGATCGGAGTTTCCTGCTCCAGCAGCTGGTCGAGCTTCAGTTCAAGCGCAACGACATCGCGTTCCAGCGCGGCACCTTCCGGGTCCGCGGCGACACGGTCGAGATCTTTCCCGCCCATTACGAGGATCGCGCCTGGCGGCTGTCGCTGTTCGGCAACGAGCTCGAATCGATCCACGAAGTCGATCCGCTGACCGGCGAGAAGATCACCGCCCTGAAGGAGATCCGGGTCTACGCCAACAGCCATTACGTGACACCCGGCCCGACCCTCCAGCAGGCGATCGAGCAGATCAAGGTCGAGCTCGAGGTCCGCCTGGCCGAGCTCAACGAGCAAGGCAAGCTGCTGGAATCACAGCGCCTGGAGCAGCGCTGCACCTTCGATATCGAGATGATGCAGGCGACCGGCAGCTGTGCCGGCATCGAGAATTATTCCCGCTATCTCTCCGGCCGCAAGCCGGGCGAGCCGCCGCCGACTCTGTTCGAATATCTGCCCCCCGATGCGCTGGTCATCATCGACGAGAGCCACGTCACGGTGCCCCAGATCGGCGGCATGTATCGCGGCGACTACATGCGCAAATCGACGCTCTCGGAGTACGGCTTCCGCCTGCCCTCGTGCATGGACAACCGGCCGCTCAAATTCGAAGAATGGGAGCGGATGCGCGGCCAGTCGATCTTCGTCTCGGCCACGCCGGGCCCCTGGGAGCTCAATCGCACCGGCGGCGTCTTCACCGAACAGGTCGTGCGCCCGACCGGGCTCATCGACCCGGTCTGCATCATCCGCCCGACCGAGACCCAGGTCGACGATCTCCTGGCCGAGTGCCGGGATTGTGCGCTCAAGGGCCAGCGCGTGCTGGTCACTACCCTCACCAAGAAAATGGCCGAGGCGCTGACCGAATATATGCACGAGGCCGGCATCCGCGTCCGCTACATCCATTCCGATGTCGAGACCCTGGAGCGGATCGAGATCATCCGCGATCTGCGGCTGGGCGCCTTCGACGTGCTGGTCGGGATCAATCTCCTGCGCGAAGGGCTCGACATTCCGGAATGCGCGCTGGTCGCGATCCTCGACGCCGACAAGGAAGGCTATCTGCGCTCGCGCACCTCGCTGATCCAGACCATCGGCCGTGCCGCACGCAATCTCGAAGGCCGGGCGTTGCTCTATGCCGACCGGATCACCGACTCGATGAAGGCCGCGCTCGACGAGTGCAACCGCCGCCGGGAGAAGCAGCAAGCCTACAATGCCGCCAACGGGATCACCCCGGAGAGCATCCGGACCAAGATCTCCGATATTCTGAATTCGGTCTATGAACGCGACAGCCTGACCGTCGATATCGGCGGGACGCCCGGCCAGCACTACGCGGGCGCCAATCTGAAATCGGTGATCGCCGATTTCGAGAAGCGCATGCGCGAGGCCGCGGCCGATCTGGAATTCGAGGAGGCGGCGCGGCTGCGCGACGAGATCCGCCGGCTGGAGCAGCTCGATCTGGGCGTCAACCCCGCTACCCTTCCCGCCCCGGCCGACGGCGCCCCCCGGCCGGGCCCGGCGAGCCGGACCAATGCCGGACGGGCCGGCAGCAATCCGCGCCAAGCCGCTCGCAACCGGGCGCGCGGGCGCCGGCGGCAAGGTCCGTGACCGCCGAGCCCGAAATCGACCGCGCGATGCCGCGCGCTGCCCTGGTGACCGGCGCCGGCAAGCGGATCGGGCGCAGCATCGCCCTCCATCTGGCTCGAGCCGGCTGGGCCGTGGCCGTGCATTATCATGGCTCCGAAGCTGCGGCCGGCGAAGTGGTCGAGACGATTCGCGGCGGCGGCGGCCGGGCCGTGGCGCTCGCGGCCGATCTCGGCCGCGAAGAAGACGCAGCCCTGCTGGTGCCGCGCGCCGTGTCGGCGCTCGGGCCGCTCGGCTGTCTCGTCAACAACGCCTCGCGTTTCGATTACGACTCGATCGAGAGCGCCACCCGGGCGAGTTGGGACCAGCATATCGAGGCCAATCTCCGTGCGCCCTTCGTCCTGATCCAGAAATTCTCGGCGCAGTTGCCGGACACTGCACAGGGCGCCGTCGTCAACCTCATCGATCAGCGCGTCTGGAATCTGACCCCGCATTTCGTGACCTACACGCTGAGCAAGGCCGGGCTCTGGACCCTGACCCAGACTCTGGCCATGGCGCTCGCCCCGCGGATCCGGGTGAATGCCATCGGTCCCGGCCCGACGCTGCCGAGTCTTCACCAGGACGACGCGCAATTCGCCCGGCAATGCGCCGAGATGCCGCTCGAGCGCGGCACCAGCCCCGAAGAGATCGCCGAAGCCGTGGGGTTCATACTGTCGGCGCGGGCGATGACCGGACAGATGATCGCGCTCGATGGCGGCCAGCATCTCGGCTGGGCCCAGCCGCGCCGCACCGAGCCGAAGGATTAGCGCCGACGCTTCCGAAGCCGGTCGAAACTGTTGTTACTTATTCAGTTTGACAATGCACTGAGCCCACTCTTGCGCCATCTCCTGGCTCGTGGAAAGGTCGGCTTGCCAGTCCTCGATGTTCTTCTCGTGCGGGAACCGGACATAGAGCTTGTCGCTGCGGGCAAACTCCTTGATCCATTGGGCGAGATCGTCGCTGTCGATTTGAAACTCCAGCGCCGCATCGCCGTCCGACATATGGAACGCGGTCGCCGCCGCCTTCCAAGGATCCTCGTCGTCGAACTGCATCGAGACTTCGACGCTCGTGCGGTTCTTGACGGTCCAAGTATTCTTGCTGAGCTGAATGATAACGGCCGAATCGCCCCGGAAATACTTGATTCCGAGCCAGCGGCCGCCGCCCGACGTTGCCATCCCGCAGAGCGATCGACCGTCGTCGCTGACGCCCTTGAAGACTTCCCAGCCACCGGCCTGTGCCAGCGTCTTCATCCCGGTCGCGTCGGCCGCGGGGACCAGTGCCGACGAAATTAGTGCAACGACCAAGCCCCCGATCCATGCCGACTTCATGGGCCCCCCCATATAACCGAACGTAGAAATCCTAGTGGAAGACCTTACTCCCGAATGCGGCCCGACGCCACCCGGAATTCGGCCCCGGAGCCGCATCTGGAATTTTCTTGCGTGTCTCGGCGAGGACGATTCTGCTAGAACCTCGCGGGGACGGTCCGGGTCTCGGCTGGGCCGTGCCACGCCCCAACGAGCCGGAGGATCAGTGTCGGTATGACCAGCCTCACCGCGGTGGCCCCGCGCACCGCCAGCCTCTCGCCCGCCTGCCGACTCGTGTTCATCCGCGATCTGGTGATGTCCTGCAGCATCGGCGTCCATGCCCATGAGCACGACGCCAAGCAGCGTATCCGCCTCAATCTCGATCTCGACGTGGCCGAGGGCGCTCTCGCGATCGAGGACGATCTGCGCAATGTCGTCTGCTATGATGAAATCATTTCGGCCGTACGGCGCATCGTCGATACCGGCCATGTCCGGTTGATCGAAACTCTGGCCGAGCGCATTGCCGGGCTGTGCTTGAGCCATCCGCGCATCCGGCGCGCCCGAATCCAAATCGAAAAGCTCGATGTGTATGCCGATGTCGCAAGTGTCGGCGTGGTGATCGAACGCTGCAACCGGACCGAATGATGACTCTTGACTTGAAGACATTTTCGACACAGGGAGCCGATTCCACACTGCAGTTGTTCACAGCCGGCTTTGCTGCGCTGCAGCGCAATATCGGAATCGGCGGAGATCCCGGAATGCCCGGCCGCTCTCCATTGTTGAGATAATACTGCCGTTATATCAAACACTTAACATGAGTGCTCAAATTTTGGGCAGGCACTTGAAACGCTAGGCGCGCCAAGCATTGCAGCCGCCTATCCGGAGGTTCTCAACAAACTTATCCACAGGTTCCGTGGATACATGTCGGGCGCGTAACAATATCCTGATGAATCGGGCATCTAGCCAATAAATCGAAAGCGCGATGATCGATCCTGACCCCAACTCCTTCCCTCCCGCACCGGCAGGAACCGTGCCGGGGAGAACGGCGCAGACCGGGCTCACGCTCGAAGATGCACTGCCCGAAGACGGCGCCATCGCCAGCGGAGTCGCGGTGATCCGGCAAACGGTCAAGACACTGCCGACGAGCCCCGGTGTCTACCGGATGCTCAACGCCAAGGGCGACGTACTCTATGTCGGCAAGGCCCGGCAATTGAAGCACCGGGTCTCGAACTATACCAACCTCACCGGTCTTTCGAACCGGATCCGGCGCATGGTCGCCGAGACGGCTTCGATGGAAATCATCACGACCCACACCGAAGTCGAGGCACTGCTGCTCGAGATCAACCTGATCAAGACGCTGGCGCCGCGCTACAATGTGCTGCTGCGCGACGACAAGACCTTTCCCCATATCCATCTGCGTTCGGATCATCCGGTACCGCAGCTGACCAAGCATCGCGGTGCCCGGGTCGAGGGCGGCGAGTATTTCGGCCCCTTCGCCTCGGCTGGCGCCGTCAACCGGACGATCACCGCCCTCCAGCGCGCCTTCCTGCTCCGCTCCTGCTCGGACAGCATGTTTCAGAGCCGGACCCGGCCTTGCCTGCAATATCAGATCAAGCGCTGCTCCGCGCCCTGTGTCGGGCGGATCGAACCCGCCGAGTATCTGCAGCTGGTCGATCAGGCCCGCGCGTTCCTGACCGGGCAGTCGAGCGAGATCAACAAGACCCTGGTGGCCCAGATGATGGCCGCCTCGGACCGGCTCGATTTCGAGAGTGCGGCACAGATCCGCAACCGGGTTCGGGCACTCGCCCAGATTTCGGCCGACCAGAACATCAATGTCGAGGGGCTGGCCGACGCCGATGTCGTGGCGCTCCACCAGGAGGGCGGCCAGAGCTGCGTCCAGGTCTTCTTCTTCCGCGGCGGCCAGAACTGGGGCAACCGCGCCTATTTCCCGAGCCACGACCGGCAGATCGAGGCCGCCGAAGTACTCTCTGGCTTCCTCGGCCAGTTCTATGACGGCAAGCCGATCCCGGCGCTCCTGCTGCTGAGCCGGGACCCGGCTGAAGCCGACCTTTTGGCCGAGGCGCTGTCGACGGCGTGCGGACACCGGGTCCAGCTCGCCGTGCCGCAGCGCGGCGACAAGCACAAGCTGGTCGAGCACGCCCTCCTCAATGCCCGCGAGGCGCTGGGCCGGCGCCAGGCCGAGTCCTCGTCGCAGCGCCGGCTGCTCGACGGCGTCGCCCGGCTGTTCGAGCTGGAAGCACCCCTGCAGCGGATCGAGATCTACGACAATTCCCATATTCAAGGCACCAACGCGATCGGCGCCATGGTCGTGGCCGGGCCGGAAGGGCTGATGAAGACCGCCTATCGGAAATTCAATATCAAAGGTGCGGCCCCGCGGCCGGTCGAGAGCGCCGCCCTCCCGGCCGGCCTGGCCGAGGCGGCCGCCCCCTACGAAGGCTATGCTGCCGGCGACGACTACGCGATGATGCGCGAGGTGCTGGAGCGCCGCTTCGCCCGGGCGCTCAAGGAGGATCCGGAGCGCGCGCAGGGCCACTGGCCGGATCTGGTCCTGATCGACGGCGGCGCCGGGCAGCTGGCCGTGGCCGAAGCGGTGCTGGCCGAACTCGGGATCGACGATGTCGCCCTCGCCGCCATCGCCAAGGGGCCGGATCGCAATGCCGGGCGCGAGCGTTTCTTCGTGCCGGGCAAGCCCGCCTTCTCGCTCGAGCCGAAGGATCCGGTCCTTTATTTTCTGCAGCGGTTGCGCGACGAGGCCCATCGATTCGCGATCGGGACCCATCGAGCCCGGCGGCAGAAGGCGATCGGCCGCTCGCCGCTCGACGAGATCGCCGGGATCGGGCCGAACCGCAAGAAGGCGCTGCTTCATCATTTCGGCTCGGCCAAGGCCGTGGCGCGCGCGGGCTTGAGCGATCTCGAAACCGTGCCCGGGATCAGCGGCACCGTGGCGAAAAAGATCTGGGACCATTTTCACGCCGACGAGTAGAATGCCGGCATGCTGAAGACCCTGCCGAATCTGCTGACTCTGTCCCGGATCGCGGTGATTCCGCTGGTGGTGGGCACGTTCTATCTGGCGCGGCCGTGGGATGCCTGGCTCGGCGGCGGGTTGTTCGCGGCGGCTTGTGCGACCGATTGGCTCGACGGCCACTTCGCCCGGCGCTGGCAGCAGATCTCGGCCTTCGGCCGCTTTCTCGATCCGATCGCCGACAAGCTCCTGGTCTCGATGATCCTGATGATGCTGGTCGCGTTCAACCGGTTGAGCCCGCCCACGCTGTTCCCGGCGCTGGTCATACTGGCCCGCGAGATCCTGGTCTCGGGCTTGCGCGAATTCCTCGCCGGCTTGCGGGTCAGCGTGCCGGTCAGCCGGCTGGCGAAATGGAAGACCGGGATCCAGATGGGTGCCATCGGGGTGCTGCTGATCAGCGACGCGCTGCCCGGCTCGGCTCGGATCGAGCAGGCTGGCGAGGCTCTGCTCTGGCTGGCGGCACTCCTGACCCTGGTCACCGGCTATGATTACCTGATCCATGGGCTGACCCATATGGAAGCCGAAGACGCCCGGCCGAAGCCGCCGGCGCCCGCGCCGGCGCCGCGCAAGATCGCCGACGGCGTCGGCTGAACGGAAGATGCGCCTCTTCGGCCTCGCCGCCTGGAGCGGCAGCGGCAAGACCACGCTCCTGGACCGTCTGCTCCCGGCCTTGATCGAGCGCGGCTTTTCCGTCTCGACCGTCAAGCATGCCCACCATGATTTCGATCTCGACCAGCGCGGCAAGGATAGTTTCCGCCATCGCGAAGCCGGCGCTACCGAGGTGCTGATCGCTTCGGCCACGCGCTGGGCCCTGCAGCACGAGCTGCGCGGCGGTGCCGAGCCGGCCCTGGCGGATCTCGTCGCCCATATGAGCCCGGTCGATCTGCTGCTGGTCGAAGGCTTCAAGCGCCATGCCCACCCGAAGCTCGAGGTGCTGCGGCCAAGTCTGGGCAAGGCGCCGCTCTATCCGGGCGATCCGCTGATCCGCTGGATCTATGCCGTCGAACCTCTGCCGACCCCCCTGCGCGAGACCATCAGCCTCCCCATCTACGACTCGGGCGACATCGCCGGCATCGCCGATCTGGTCGTCGCCGAGGCCGCGCCAATCGAGCGGGAGGGGCCATGAAACTGATCTATTTCGCCTGGCTCAGAACCCGGATCGGACTGGCCGAAGAGTGGGTCGAGCCTCCGCCGAGCGTGCGCAATGTCGGCGATCTGCTCGCCTGGCTGCCGACCCGCGGGCCGAGCTATGCTCATGCGCTGGCCGATCTCGAAGTCGTCCGAGTCGCGGTCAATCAGGATTATGCCGCACCCGACCGGGTCTTGGCGGCAGGCGACGAAGTGGCGCTGTTCCCGCCCGTGACCGGCGGCTAGAGGCGATGATTCGCCTTCAGGCAGCAGCCTTCGATCCCGGCATCGAGCTCCGCGATTTCACCCGGGCGTGCCCGCGCGGCAGCGGCGCCGTCGCCAGCTTCACCGGCCTCGTCCGCGATTGCGGCGACGGGCCGGCGCTCAAGGCCATGACGCTCGAACACTACCCCGGAATGACCGAGCGCCAGCTGGCGCTGATCGACGCCGAGGCGAGCCGGCGCTGGCCGCTCGGGAGGTCGCTGATCTTGCACCGATTCGGCCGCATGCTGCCGGGCGAGGCGATCGTGCTGGTCGCCACGGCCTCCGCCCATCGCCGGGCCGCTCTCGACGCTTGCGGATTCCTGATCGACTGGCTGAAGACCAAGGCACCGTTCTGGAAGCTGGAGGAAACCGAATCGGGGGAGAATTGGGTCGAGGCCCGGGCGAGCGACGAAGCGGCGGCCGGGCGCTGGGACGATGCTCCACGGGCGGTGCCGGGCACCGGGCGCGAATAGCGCCGCCAATGCCCGAGCGTGCCGGCCCCCCTCGATCAGCCGCGCGGCCCGAATCCGCGATAGGGTTTGAGCGGCAGCAGGCTCGTCAACTCCAACATGCCGGCGGCGAACAGCGGCAGCGTCGCGAGGCCTGCGCGCACCTCGGCCTCGTCCGCGGCCTCGATCAGCAGGCAGGCGCCGGGCACATCGCCGCGCGACCAGATCTGGCGGATGAAGCCTTCGGCATATTGCGTGCGGGCGCGTTCGGCTTCGGGTTCGAGCAGCGGCGCGAAATCGGCATCGCCGAAGCGTTCGGTGACGCGGCGCAACAGGGCCATGAATTGCATCGGCTGAGTTCCTTTCCGAGAGCGGCCCGATTATGAGCGGGACCGCTTCAGCGTTGACGAAATCTTTGCTATTCCCGCCTCAGGATCGCGCGGGACGATTGATGGAGCATCTTCATGCGGTTGGGTGAACTGCTTATAGCACAAGGCCTGGTAACGAGCGCGGACATTGCGGCAGCGACCAGATCTCAGCGCGAGAAGGGCGGCCGGCTGGGCGAGATTCTGGTGTCGGCCGGCAAGCTCAGCGCCGGCCAACTCGATGCGGTCATCCACCAGAGTCCGACGCCGCCGCGCAGCATCCAGGAAACCGGGATTCCGGCGGCCTCGCTCCTGCAATTGCTGATGAAGATCATGTTCCAGCAGGCGCGCAACAATGTCTTCGACCTGGCCAAGGCGATCCGGCTGCCCAACAGCATCGTCCAGGATCTGACCGACGATGCGGCGAGGCGCGACTTGATCCAGCCGATGGGCTCGGTCACGCACGGAGCCGTCTCCCAGATTCGCTACGCCCTGAGCGAGCGGGGCCGGATCGCAGCCCAAGAGGCGCTGGCCCGCAACCCCTATGTCGGCCCGGCGCCGGTGACGCTGGCGAGCTTCCAGGCGCAGATCGAGCGCCAGCGCATCACCAACGAGGCGGTCGACCGCCCGGCCTTGAACGCGTGCTTCGAAGGGCTGGTCGTGCCCGAGCATTTCCTGCGCAAGATCGGCCCGGCGATCAATGCCGGCCGCACCATCCTGCTGTTCGGACCGCCCGGCAACGGCAAGACGACGCTGGCCACTCGCCTGGGCAAGCTGTTCCGCCACGTCGTCTATATTCCGCACGCCGTCGAGATCGAGGGTCAGATCATGACCGTCTACGATCCGAGCTTGCACAAGCGAGTCGAGACCGAGGAAGCGCCGGCCGCCGGCAACGTCGCCCGGCGCGAGGAGTTCGACCATCGCTGGATGCCGTGCCGGCGCCCGGTGGTGATCGCCGGCGGCGAGCTGCAGCTCGACATGCTCGATCTCAACACCAGCGCCGAGACTCGCTTCTACGAGGCGCCGCTCCATGTCAAGGCGCTCAACGGCATCTTCCTGATCGACGATTTCGGCCGCCAGCAGGTGAGCCCGGAAGCGCTGCTCAATCGCTGGATTCTGCCGATGGCGAGCCGGATCGATTTCCTGAAGCTCAATACCGGCCGCAGCTTCCAGCTGCCCTTCGACGAGCTCCTGATCTTTTCCACCAATCTCGATCCGGCCGATCTGATGGACCCGGCCTTCCTGCGCCGGATCCCCTACAAGATCAAGCTCTACGCGCCCACCGAGGTGGAATACCGGGCCATCTTCGACGCCGTGGCGGCACAGGCCGGCCTGGAGCTGAACGATGCGACCTTCGACCTGATCGTCAACCGGCTGACGGTGCAATATGGCTGCAAGCTCGCCTATTACCAGCCCGGCTTCATCTGCGACCAGGTCGTCGCCAACGGCAAATATGAAGGAGTGACTCCGCATTTCACCGAGGCCGGGGTGATGTCGGCGCTGTCCAACCTCTATGTCCATATCGCCGATCAGCAGGGGGAGGATTAGGGGCCGGGGGATATTCAGTCGAGAGCTGCGGCAACTCGCCCCGGCCCACTCCGCCCTGAAGGGCAGAGAGGGATTTGGGGTGAGGCGGGTTCCGCCGCCGGCACTCCGCCCGAGGCTGGCTCATCTCGGCGCCCATGGGCTTCGGCCTGCAGGAAGCAGTGTCCGGCAGGGGAAGGGAATCCAGCACGTTCGAATCGAAAGGGCGGGGGCTCGGCCGGGATTACGGCGGGCCCCTGCCCGAACCCTCGATGTCCGGGGGTTCGGTCTCATCCGCCTCGTCCTCCGGCGGCCAGCATCTTCCGTAGGGCGAGCTCTGCACCCGGGCTCGGGCTTCTTCGAGCGCCCAGTCTTCTCTCTCCCAGCGCTGCCAATCCGGCCTGATGCCGAGATCCATGAAGATCCGGGCCAGGATCTCGCCGATCGGGCGGTTGCCGAGTTCGTCGTAACGTTCATATTCCCTGAGCCGCTCGGAGAGCCCGCTCCCCAGATCGTAGCGTTCCTGCAGATCCTTGGTCTGGGATTCGATCCCCTGCTTGACGATTCGCTCGACCTTGGCCTTCTTCCGGGTCCGGCGCTGGGCCTCGATCTCCGCCTCGCGCCGGGCCGCTTCGGCCAGGGCTGCCGCGCGCTGTGATCGGGAGCGCTCCAGACGCTGCCGGTGCTCTTCGGCGAGCCGCGCTTCGAGGGCGACGGTGAGGCGCACGGCGCGCGAGATGCAGGCGAAGAGTGCGGCGAAATCGCGGCCTCCCTCGGGTGGCGCCACCCAGCCATCCGGCGCCGGCTTCGCTGCCTCCACGGCCTGGCGCCTGATCGCGCGGGCGATATCCATGCCGATCTCGGTCAATTCCTGCAGCACCTGCGCATGCCGCGCCCCGGCTTCGTCGTCCCCGGAGCGGACACGGCACGCCGCCGGATCCGGTGCCGGATCGGGCCCGGCCGGATCGGCCGAAGTGGGGTTGGCGTCGACGGTGCTCATGGACGTGAAACGGACCTCGAATCGGGTGATGGGGAAAAATCCTCGAAGAGGCGGGGGGCGATGGGACGGCGTTCGGGTTGGGCTGCGGTTCCTCGGCTGTGATGTTCTGTAGGAGGTATGTAGGAAATTTCTCTGCTTGTCAACAGGAAACTTCTAGCGTTTGCGCATCCCCATCCGCGCCGGCGCCCTGGGCCGACAAGAGCCGGGCGTGGACGGCGGGTTTGAAAACAGGCATCTGCGCCCTGTCGAGCCGCTGCGCGTACTTGCCCCATATCCCTGCCGATCACAAGACCGGAAGCGCCAGCGCCGGTTGCACCGACGGCGTCCACGCCGTATATACTGACGCTTTGGAGGAGAATCAGCGCCATGGCCCGTGCGGCAGCGATCCTCCATCAAGCCGGCGTCTTGGCATACCGCGTGGTCGGCGACAAGCTCGAGGTCTTGCTCGTAACATCGCGGGAAACGGCGCGGTGGATCATTCCGAAGGGCAACATCGCTGCCGGTTCGACGCCGGTACAGGCTGCCGAACAGGAGGCACTCGAAGAGGCGGGCATCAAGGGAGTCATCGTGAGTTCGGCGCCGCTCGGCCTGTACAATTATTTCAAGAAGCTGCCGTCCGGCGAAGCGCGTGCGGCGACTGTCGAGGTGTACCTGCTGCGTGTGACGGAGCAGTTGAAGAAATGGCCGGAACGGCGGGAGCGAAGATATGCCTGGCTGTCGACCGCGGAGGCCGCCAAGTTCATCGAAGAGCCAGGGGTGGTGCCGTTGCTCAACCGACTGGCGGAGATCGAGGACGGCTTGGTCCACCCCCCGGCGAGTGTTTCACCCGAACGCCGATCCGACCCGGCGGGCTGAGCCGACGGAACCGTACCAACCGGGGTTCGAGGCTCGAGCGAGGGAGAATGGGTTGGGCAGTATGATCATCCTCGATCTCATGGGCGGCGTAGCACTACTGCTATGGGGCCTGCACATGGTCCATAGCGGAATCGTGCGAGCATTCGGCTCGGACCTGCGGCGTCTCCTCGGCAGCGCGCTGCGCAACCGCTTCCTGGCATTTCTCGTCGGGATCGTCGTCACCGCGCTTCTGCAGAGCAGCACGGCGACCGGCCTCATGGCCGCCTCGTTCGTCACCGGCGGCACCGTCGAACTCGTCCCGGCTCTCGCCATCATGCTGGGGGCGAATGTCGGCACGACCCTCATCGTCCAAGTCTTGTCGTTCGACGTTGCGGCAGTGGCACCGCTGCTCTTCCTGGTCGGCGTCGTCGCCTTCAAGCGCGGCGGCCAGGCGCGCACGCGCGATCTCGGCCGCGTCGCGATCGGGGCCGGGCTGATGCTGCTCTCCTTGCACATCCTGCTCGACACGCTGGCACCGGCGGAGGAGGCACCGGTCGTACGTGCTCTGCTCGCCGCCATCACCGGAGACTCCATCCTCTGCGTGCTGATGGCCGCGGCACTGACCTGGGCCGCGCATTCGAGCGTGACCATCGTGCTGCTGGTCATGTCGCTCGCTTTTTCCGGGTTCATCACGCCTGCGGCTTCGCTGGCCCTGGTGCTCGGCGCCAATCTCGGCAGCGCCGTCAATCCCGTCATCGAAGGCAGCCACAGCAGCAACCCGGCGAGCCGCCGACTGCCGCTCGGCAACCTCCTCAACCGGCTGGTCGGCTGCGCACTCGTTCTCCCGTTCCTGCACCCGATCGCCGAGGCGCTCGGCCGGTTCGAGCCCAACCCCTCGCGCATGGCCGCCGACTTTCATACGGGTTTCAATCTAGCCCTGGCCGTTGTCTTTATTTTCCCGCTCGGATGGATGGCGAAGCTGCTCACGCGGTTTCTGCCCGAACGCGCGAAGGCCAACGACCCGGCGACCCCGCTCTATCTCGACGAGACGGCACTCGAAACACCGCCGGTGGCGCTCGCCTGCGCTGCCCGCGAGGTTCTCCACCTGGGCGACATCGTCGAGACCATGCTGCGCCAGACGATGACCGCGCTCGTGACCGACGACCGCCGGCTGGTCGCCGAAATCAGCCGCATGGACGATGCCGTCGACAAGCTCGACGAGGCGGTGAAGCTTTATCTGACCCGCCTTACCCGAGAAAGCCTCGACGAGCGTGACGCTCACCGGGCGATGGAAATCATCTCGTTCTCGATCAACCTCGAGCATATTGGCGACATCATCGACCGAAACCTGCTGGAGCTGGCCCAGAAGAAGATCAAGCGCAAGCTCGTCTTCTCGAAACAGGGTGCAGCCGAACTCGAAGCGTTTCACCAGGAGGTCCTCGGCAATCTGAAGCTCGCCTTCGGCATCTTCATCTCTGGCGAGGTCAAGATCGCCCGTCTGCTGATCGCCGAAAAGGCGACGTTGCGCGCCGGGGAGTTGGCTGCGGCCGAAAGCCATCTGGCACGCCTCCGCGCCGGCCGCCCCGAGAGCATCGAGTCGAGCTCGCTCCATCTGGACGTGCTGCGCGACCTGAAGCGCATCCACTCGCATATCTGCTCGGTTGCCTACCCGGTGCTGGAGCGCGCCGGCGCTTTGCGGCCGAGCCGCCTGAGAGCGGTCGAACCGGGCGAAGCGTCCCCTGACGACACCGACTCCGCATGGTCGGCCTGAGGCTCCCCGAAATAGGAGGCCGCTTCGATCGCCGTTCGTGATGCTTCGTCGAGGAGACTACGTCGTCTGCAACTTTCCTTTTCGCGAGGCGCGTGGCCCTGGGCCGTCGCCGCACCTCGTGCTGTGCGCGGCGACTGGCCGCCGAGGCGACACCGGCTTGTCGAGAAACCCGGCCACGATCCGAGGGGCGGTCCGGGGCCCGATCGGCGAGTTCGGCTCGATTGTCGGCCGACATCATCGTGATCACCGGCGACGAGTCGGATCCCGGCAGGGCCCTTATCCGACGGGCGGTTTCCCAGCCGCCCAGCCCGGGCACGGCCCAATCGACGAAGATCGCGCCATAGGGCAGAGAAGGCGGTGCCGTGCCGAGCATGGCAAGGGCCTCGCCGCCGCTGGCGGCACTATCGGCCTGCCAGCCCAGGGACTCGATCATCGACCGGATCGCCGCGCGGGCATCGTCGCGATCATCGACGACCAGCACCCGCATCGAGGCCAGATCCGGGATCTGGATCCGAGCGCGTGTCGCAGCGACTGGGCCGCTCGCCGCAGCATCGGCGAATTCGAGGGTGAAGGAAAATCGGCTGCCCACGCCGATCTCGCTTGCCACCGCCAGGCTGCCGCCCAGCAGCGACACCAGCCGCCGGCTGATCGCGAGCCCGAGCCCGATGCCGCTATCCTCGACGGCGAATTCGACGGCAGTCGAACCCGAATCCCGGCCGAGGCGGCGAATCGAGATCGAGACCACCCCCCGTTCGCGTGAATTTGATCGCATTGCCGGCCAGATTGAGCAGGATCTGGCGCAAGCGAAACTCGTCGCCGGCAAAGGCGGAGCGCAGGTCGATGTGACCGTGCCGTTGCGCGTGCGGCACCAGGATCTCGATCGCCCGGCCGAGCAGGGCGCCGCGCTCATAGCCGAAGGCCTGCTCGATCGCACTGTTGGCGAGCGTGATCACGCCGCGCTCGTCGATGATCAGCATGCCGTTCGGCGCTGCCTCGATGATCAGCCGGCGTTGTTCCTCCTCGACCGCCCGCTCGGTCAGATCGCGGGTGAACTTGGCGGAACCGAGCAGATCGCCCGCCGGATTGAAGACCGAGGTGATGACGATGCTGGCCCAGAAGCGGCTGCCGTTCTTGCGCACGCGCCAGCCTTCACCGGTAAAGACACCCGAGCGCAACGCCGTGGCTGGCGCCCTCACCCCACCCCGCCGGCATCGAGCACGAGGCGGATCTTGCGTGCCAGATCCGCCTTGCGGAACGGTTTGGTCAAGAGATGGGTCCCGCTGTCGAGGGCCCCGTCGTGGACGACGGCGTTCTTGGTATAGCCCGACATGAACAGCACCCGGAGGCCGGGCCGCCGGGCCTGGGCGTCGCGGGCGAGCGTCGGGCCGCTCATGCCGTTGGGCAGAACGACATCGGTCAGCAGCAGGTCGATCCTGTCGGCCTCGGCCAGCAGCCGGTGCCCGGCAATGCCGTCCGCGGCCTGGACGACGGCGTAGCCCAGGTTGGCGAGCTGGCCGGTGATGAGCTTGCGCAGAGCGACATCGTCTTCGACGACCAGGATCACCTCGCCGCTCCGGGCCGTCGGCATCGCCGCGGCATCGGCGGGCGGGGTCGCCGGTACCGCGGGGCCCTCGGCGGCTGGGAAATAGAGCTTGATCGCCGTGCCGCGGCCCTCTTCGCTCTCGATCTTGACTTGGCCGAAAGATTGCCGGACGAAGCCATAGACCATGCTGAGGCCGAGACCGGTGCCGGCCCCGTCGGGCTTGGTCGTGAAGAAGGGCTCGAAGGCGCGGTCGACGACGTCCCGGGACATCCCCGTCCCGGTATCGGTAACGGCGACGAGCACATAGCGGCCGGCGCTCATGTCGGATTGCGCGTCGACCTCGCCCGGCTCGAGCGTCACGTTCTCGGCCGAAATGGTGAGCGTGCCGCCCCGCGGCATGGCGTCCCGGGCGTTCACCGCCAGATTGAGCAGAGCATTCTCCAGCTGATTGGGATCGACGCGAGCCGGCCAGAGATCGGCGGGCAGCGCCGTGGCGATTTCGATCGCCTCGCCCAGCGTGCGGCGCAGAAGCCCGATCTGGTCCGCGATCACCCGATCGAGGTTGAGCACGCGCGGCTCCAGTGCCTGCTGACGAGAATAGGCGAGCAGATGCCGGGTCAGGCTCGCCCCGCGCAAGGCGGCCCCGAGCGCATCCCCGATCATGACGACGAGCTCGGGATCGTCGAGGCCGTGTTCGACGACACTGTCCAGATTGCCGATGATGACGCCCAGCAGATTGTTGAAATCATGGGCCACGCCGCCGGCCAACTGGCCGATCGCGGCCATCTTGTGACTCTGGCGCCGCGACGCGTCGCCGTCGCGCTGAGCCTGTTCGCCCCGGCACCGTTCGAGCGCCATCTGGATCGTGGCATGCAGCTCGCGCTCCGAAAACGGCTTGACGAGAAAGCCGTAGGGCTTGGTCGTGCGGGCGCGATCGAGCGTCGCCGGTTCCGAATAGGCCGTCAGGTAGATGACCGGAATATGGTAGTCGGCCGGCACTCGCGTCGCCGTCTCGATGCCGTCGAGCAGCCCCTCGATATGAATATCCATGAGAATGAGGTTCGGCCGCGCGTGCTCGACCTGCAGCAGGGCCGCTTCGCCGGAGGCGACCGGCGCCGGCACGTCGTAGCCGAGCTTGGTCAGCTGCTGGCGCAAATGCAGGGCGACGATCCGTTCGTCTTCCACCACCATGATCCGGGCGCCGTTCATCTGGGATCTCCCGCGGATCTTCCGATCGGAAATCTCAAGGTGAAGCACGTCGGATCGGCGCGGCGCATGATGGCGCTGCCGCCGAGCTGATCGGCCAGCAGGGTCACCAGCTGCAGCCCGAGTGTTTCGGTATGGGCGAGATCGACATGATCGGGCACGCCGACGCCGTTGTCGCTGACCCTCAGCACCACGTCGCGTTCGCCGTCGTAGGCCAGGCTGACCTCGATCTGGCCGCCCTGGCCGGGCCGGAAGGCGTGCTTGAGGGCATTGGAGATGAGCTCGTTGACGGCGAGTCCGCACGGGATCGCGCTATCGATCGGCAGGCGGACTTGCCCGGCATCGATGGCGAGCGAAACATGGCTCCCGTCGACATCGTAGGACGCGATCAGGCTGGGGACGAGCGCGTCGAGGAACTGGCTGAAATCCACTTCCGCGAAGTCCTTGGACTGGTAGAGCGTCTGGTGGATCTGGACCATCGAGCGAACCCGGTTCTGGCTGTCCCGCAACATCTCGATCGCCGCCGGGTCGACGATCCGCGCCGACTGCAGCTCGAGCAGGCTGCAGATGACCTGGAGATTGTTCTTCACCCGGTGATGGATCTCGCTGAGCAGAACGTCCTTCTCCTTCAGCGCCTTGGTGATGCGCGCTTCCTTCTGCTTGCGATCGGAGATGTCGACGATCGCCGACAGGACCATGGTGCCGTCGTCGGTCTCGATCGGGTTCAGCCCGATCTCGATCGGAAATTCGCTCCCATCCTGCCGAAGCCCGAAGAGTTCGCGTCCCGCCCCCATCGGCCGCGAGCGCGGCTCGGTGAAAAAGGCGTCGCGCAAGGCCGGATGGTGGCCGCGAAACCGCTCGGGCACCAGCATCTCGACCGGCTGGCCCAGCAACTGCGCGCGTTCGTAGCCGAACACGCGCTCGGCCTGGGTGTTGACCATCTCGACCCGCCCGGCCGTGTTGACCATCACCATCGCATTCGGCGCCGCCTCGACGACTTGCCGGAACCGATCTTCGCTCTTGCGCAGCGCATGATCGTCCAGCGGGCTGCGTTTGCCGAGGGAAGCGGGGGTCGCATCATCCATGGTCACAGACCTCTGTCGCTTCGGCACGGAAGCACCGGTCGCTTGGCCCCGACAAATTTGCGCCAAGACCAGGATAATACCATAAGTCGTCACATCCGGTTAGCGATAATACTTATTAGTGTATCCTTAACCTTGACCCGACGATTCGGGCTCGGTCCGCCAGCGGTCGGTTCCACCCGGCTGGCCTTGCTGCTAGAACAGTGCTGTCCGAGTCCGGCCACGAGTGCGCCTGCCGCTGCCGAACAGCTGGTGGTAATTTCAGAAACGGTCTGCTGGTCTCGACAGATCGGGAGGGACGAGTGGCAGGGCGACAGTCTTTTGCCGACCGGCGGCGGATCTCGTGCTCCGCGCAGCCGTGATTTTCGTCCTGATCGTCGCGGCGCTCTATCTCGCTGCGACGGCCGCCCTCTATGCGCTGCAGCGGACCCTGCTCTTCGCCGGCGCCGGCGGCCCGGCCGTCGCACCGCCGCCGGCGGGAGGGATCTATCGCAGCTGGAGCGTCGAGGTTCCGGGGGCCGCATCTCTGGTGCTGTGGCGCGGGCCGGAATCGGCTCCGGGCATGCCGGTCTTCGTATTCTTCCACGGCAACGGCAGCGACACGACTGATTTCGCCGAACTCGGCGAGCGGTTTTCCCGGCACGGCTGGGGTGTCGTCCTGGCTGCCTATCGCGGCTATTCCGGCAATGCCGGCAGCCCGAGCGAGACTGCGCTGATGGCGGATGCCCGCGCCGTCCTCGCGGCCCTGGGCGATCCGGGCGGGCCGGTCATCCTGTGGGGGCACAGCCTCGGCTCCGGCGTCGCGGCCCGGATGGCGGCAGAAGGGCGCTGTGCCGGCCTGGTGCTGGAATCGCCCTACACCTCGGTCGCCGACCTCGCGGCCCAGCGCTACCCGATCTTCCCGGTCCGGCAGCTGATCCGGGACCCGTTCGACACGGCCTCGCTCGTCCCGCAGATCCAAGTCCCGGTGCTGATCTTCCACAGCGACGACGACCTCGTGATTCCCGTCGCCATGGCGCGGCAACTGGCGGCAGCCTTCGGGTCGCGGGCCACTGCAGTGATCCTGAGCGGGCTCGGGCACACGCCGCACGAGGCCGACCTCGCCCCCCGCACCGCCGACTGGCTCGGCCAGCATGGCTTGCTGCCGACCGGCGCTCCCTCCCCCCGCGGCTGAAATACGATTTCCGGCACGAAGCCCGGTCCCGCGCAGTATATTCGAGACTGTGCGTCCTTCGGCGCCGGTCGACCGCGTTGAACCCGCAAAGCGGGGAGGTTTCATGGAATCACCGATTTACACGAGGCGACTCAGCGACAAGATCCTCTGGGCCTTCGACCAGGCGATCGAGCAGAAAGCCACGGAGGTCGCCCGATTTCTCATTCACGCGCTCGAACTGGCGCTCACCCGCGAGGGCGGTCCCGGCAAGCTCGACCAACGCCAGGATCTGGCGAACGTCTTCGCCGCCTATGACAAGCTGAAACGGGACGAGTCCTGCTGAGTCTGCGTCCGGCTCTAGCCGGCGGGTCGCGCCCGCCGTTCGAACACCAAGGTCGGGACGTGTTCGCGCCCGGCTAGAACCCTGGCCACGGCCTCGGCCGCCGCGCGCGTCGCATAGCCCGGAATCTGGACGAAAAACCAGTCACGCCCGGCCTTGTCGCGCCTCCTGGCGATCCGCGCCGGATGACCGTGGAAAGCCAGGGTATCGACGAGCAATTTCGCGTGATCATCGGATTGGAAGGCGCCGAGCTGGACAACCCAGCGCCCGTTTCCGGCGGGCTGCGGCCGAGGCGGCGGGGGCTTGTGCCGGGGCAGGACGACCGGCCGTGATCCGGCCACTGCCTTGTGGGATTGAACGGACTGCTTCGGCGGGACCGCGACCGGGACGCTCGCAACGGGCTTCGGGCTCGGGACCGGTGCCGCGGTCGGTTCGATCGGGGTCGGGACCGAGTCGTGCGCGATCGGAGGTGCCGCCCCGGGCGGCACCGGTGAAGACGCGGACGAAGGCGGCCCATCGGGCAGGATCGCCTCCGCCGCCGGGCGCGACGGCGGCACCGCGACAGTCGGCGACGCCGGCTGGCGCGAGACCCAAATCCCGAGACCCAGGCCTCCGGCGAGCACCACGGCGACCCCGATCGCCAGGATCGGTGCTGCGCGCGGAAGCGGGGACCGGGTGGGACCGAATTCATTCATGGGTTTCGAAGAATCGCATCCCGACTCCCCGAAGTCTACAGTCTTTACGCGTGCCGATCGGACCGCGCCGCCGGTCGCCGCTCACCCCGCCGCCGGCACCCCCGCCTCGCCCAGCGCCGCCGCCTGGCGCCCGGCCAGGGCGTCCACATCGAACCCGTCGATCAAATCGTGGAAGAGTTCGAACCAGTTGAACTCCGCCTTCAGCCGCAGGAACACCGAACCCAACCCGATCGCGGCCCGGTCCATGAAGACGAATTCCCGCGGCGGGGTGATCCCGCCGACACGCTTCAATTCCCGATGCACTTTTTCGACCGTCTCGCGGCCATAGTCTCCGCTCGGCACTTCCTGGATCCGCCGCGTGCGGTTGTCGAGCAGCGGTGCATAGAGGAACCGCGCCCAGATGTTCAGAATTTCGATCACCTCGCGCCCGAGATTGGTGAAACCCCAGGCTTCGTAGGCGTGCACCGCCAGCGCCTCGTCGTCGGTCTGGAGCGCGCGATAGAGATCGATGACGCCGCCGACGAAGCGCGGCGGGAACACCCGGATGCAGCCGAAATCGAGGAGATTGACGGAACGATCGGGGCGGATGGTGTAGTTGCCCAGATGCGGGTCGCCATGGATGACCCCGTAGCGATAGAACGGCACATACCAGGCCCGGAACATGTTGTAGGCGATGGCGTTGCGCGCCTCGATCGGCAGCTCGGTCGCAGTCAGGATCGGGGCGCCTTCCAGCCAGCTCATGGTCAAGAGCCGCGACGTCGAGAGCTCGGCCACGGTCTCCGGCACCGCGACCCCCGGCTCGCCGGCGAGCATCAGCCGGTAGAGCCGCATATGCCGGGCTTCGAGACCGTAATCGAGCTCCTCGCGCAGCCGTGCGGCCAGTTCGTCGTGGATGGCACTGGTTTCGATCGTCGGGTCCCAGCGGCGATAGATCTGGAACAGCAGCTTCAGCTGGCTGAGATCGGCTTCGATCGCCGACTGCATTTCCGGATATTGCAGCTTGCAGGCGAGAGGCCCGCCGTCGCGGCTGGTCGCCCGGTGCACTTGCCCGAGCGAGGCGGCGCGCGCCGCCACCTTCTCGAAACTGCCGAACCGGGCCGCCCAGTCGGGGCCGAGTTCGCTCGCCATGCGCCGCTTGACGAAGGGCCAGCCCATGGACGGGGCATCGGCCTGCAATTGAGTCAGTTCCTGGACATATTCCTTGGGCAGCGCGTCGGGAATGGTCGAGAGGATCTGCGCCACCTTCATGAGCGGCCCCTTGAGCCCGCCCAAGGCCGCCTTGAGCTCGGCGGCGTGCTGGCCGCGATCGATCTCGATGCCGAGAAAGCGCTCGCCGGCCAGCCGTGCCGCCAGCCCGCCGACGGCGCTGCCGACCTGGGCGTAGCGCCGCACCCGCCCGGCGAGGCTGTTCTGGTCGCTCACGCGTCGATCGCCTCGAGCTCGTCGATGAAACCGCGGATGACGCCGAGACCCCGATCCCAGAAGCCCGGATCCGACGCGTCGAGCCCGAACGGGGCCAGGAGTTCGCGGTGACGCAGCGTGCCGCCCGCCGAGAGCATGGCCAGATAGCGCTCGGCGAAGCCCTCGGAAGCCTGTTCGTAGACGGCATAGAGCGAATTCACCAGACAATCGCCGAAGGCGTAGGCATAGACATAAAACGGTGCATGAACGAAATGCGGGACGTAGCTCCAATAGGGCGCGTAAGCCGCATCGAATATGAAGGCATCGCCCAGGCTCTCGCGCTGGATCTCCAGCCAGAGCGCACCGATCTGCTCGGGCGTGACTTCGCCGCGGCGCCTTTCATCGTGGAATCGCAGTTCGAATTCGCAAAAAGCGATCTGGCGTACCGCGGTGTTGATCATGTCTTCGACCTTGCGGGCGAGCATGATCCGCCGCCGGGTCGGATCGGTCTCGGCCGCGAGCAGGCTGCGGAAGGTCAGCATCTCGCCGAAGACCGAGGCCGTCTCGGCCAGGGTCAAGGGTGCATCGGCTTGCAGATGACCCTGCGCGCCCGCCAGCATCTGATGCACGCCGTGGCCGAGCTCGTGGGCGAGAGTCATGACGTCGCGCGTGCGGCCGAGATAATTGACCAGGAGATAGGGATGGGCACTGGGCACCGTCGGATGGGCGAAGGCGCCCGGCGACTTGCCCGGCCGGACCGGTGCGTCGATCCAGCGTTCGGTGAAGAACCGCTCGCCGATCTCGGCCAGACGCGGCGAAAAGCGGCGATAGCTGCCGAGCACGATCCGCCGCGCATCGCTCCAGGGGATGATCCGCTCGTCATCGTCCGGGAGCGGGGCGTTGCGGTCCCAGTGATTGAGCCTGGCCCGGCCCAGCCACTTGGCCTTCAGCCGATAATAGCGGTGCGAGAGGCTCGGATAGGCCGCCTTGACGGCGCCGATCAACGCGTCCACGACCTCGTCTTCGACGTAGTTCGACAAGTTTCGGGACGAGATCGGTCGGGCATAGCCCCGATATCGATCCTCGATCTCCTTGTCCTTGGCCAGGGTATTGTGGATGAGCCCGAAAGTGCGGACAGCACCCTCGAGTTCGGCCGTGATCGCCCCGGCCGCCTCCCGGCGGACGGCCTCGTCGCGGTTGCTCAGCAGATCGAACGCCTCGGCATTGGTGAGATCCTGGCCGCCGATGGAAAAGCGCAGACCGGCCAGGGTCTCGTCGAACAGCCGCGACCACGCCGCGCGCCCGGTGACGTATTTCTCATGCAGCAGCTTCTCCAATTCGTCGGACAGCTGATGCGGGCGGAAGGCCCGGACATCGCGCAGCCAGGGCCGCCAACGCCCCAACTCGGCGGCGCTGAATTTGGCGGCGAGATCCTCGTCGGCAATCCGGTTGAGCTCGAGCGTGAAGAACAGGGCGGCAGTACCGATCGTGTTCAGCTGCTCCTGGATGGTCTGGTAGAATTTCCCGATTTCGGGATCGCTCATGTCGCCGGCATAGAGCAGCCCGGCATAGGAGCCGATCCGGCCGAGCAGTTCCTGGAGCCGCTCATACTCGGCAATGGCAGCCGCGAGGTCGCGCCCGGAAAGCTGCGCCACGCGCGTCTCGTACTGCTCGCGGAACGCCTCGGCCAGGGTTCGGCCCCGTTCCAGGTCGGCCGCGAGGTCGGGTGAAAGCGGACCGCCATAGAGATCGCCGAGGTCCCAATTCGGCAGCGCACCCAATTCTTCGGTCGGGGAGGTCGATGGCATGGCAGTCATAATCTCTCCAGTGTGGTCTATGCCGCCATATAAGCTACCGGAAGGCTCGCGCCAAGCGTCGCTCCCCATTGCGCAAGCGGGACGGGGGGGTCACATCTTCCCAAAGCGATGTCCGAGAGCGGGTTCCAGTCGAGATCCGGTGCGGAGGAAACGAGGTTCGGCATGACCAACGCGGAATGGCAAAACATTCCCGCCATGTTTTTCGACTGGGCGGCACGCAAGGGGGATCGCCCCTTTCTCTGGTCCAAAACAGAGGGAGTCTGGGTCCCGATCAGCTGGGCCGAGACGGCCCGGCGCGTCCGGCTCCTGGCCCGCGGCTTGCGCTCGCTCGGAATTGCCGGCGGCGACCGAGTCGCGATCGTCGCCGAGAATCGGCCGGAATGGGTGATCGCCGATCTGGCGATCATGGCCGCAGGTGCCGTGACCGTGCCGGCCTATACGACCTATTCAGCCGAGGATTACCGCCACGTGCTGGCCAACAGCAACGCCAAGGCGCTGATCCTGTCCTCCAATCTGCTGGGCCAGCGGGTGTTGCGGGCGGCCGAACAGCTGACCTATCTGACCTCGATCGTGACCTTGGAGCCGCTGAAGACCCAGAGTTCCGCCCATGTCTACGGCTGGGACGAGATCCTGGCCGCCGGCGCGCAATCGGCCGATGAAATCGACGCGCTGACGGCGCAGATGCAGCCCGATGCCGTCGCGTGTCTGGTCTATACGTCGGGCACCGGCGGCGTGCCCAAGGGCGTGATGCTCAGTCACCGCAACATGATGGCCAATGCCCGCGGCGCCAAGCTGGTCCTGGAAAACGATTTCGGCACCGGCGACGAAGTGTTCCTGTCGTTCCTGCCGCTGACCCACTCCTACGAGCACACGGCCGGAATGATCTATCCGGTGATGCTCGGGGCCGAAATTTATTTCACGGCCCCGGAAAATCTGGCCGGCGATCTGCCGGTGGTGCGGCCCACGATCATGACCGCGGTGCCGCGGCTGCTGGAGACGCTGCACCGCCGAATCGCCCAAGCCGCCGAGCGGACCGGCGGTTTCCGGCTGAAGCTGTTCCGGCTGGCGCTCGCACTCGGGATCAAGCGCTATCAGGCTCCGGGCCGGCTCGGCCTGATCGAAAAACTCGAGGATTTCGCCGTCGAATTGCTCGTCCGGCGCCAGATCCGCCGGCGGTTCGGCGGCCGGCTCAAGGCCTTCGTCTGCGGCGGAGCGCCGTTGAACCGTGATGTCGGGCTGTTCTTTCTGGCGCTCGGCGTGAATGTTCTCCAAGGCTATGGCCAGACCGAGGCGGCCCCGGTCATCTCGGTCAATCTGCCGCGCAAGATCAAAGTCGATACGGTGGGCCCCCCGCTCGACGGTGTCGAAGTCCAGATCGCCGCCGACGGCGAGATCCTGATCCGCGGTCCCAATGTCATGCTCGGCTATTGGCACGATCCGGAATCGACGGGCCGCGCGATCCGCGAGGGCTGGCTCCACACCGGCGATATCGGGCTGATCGACGAAGACGGCTATCTCCAGATCACCGACCGCAAGCGCGACTTCATCAAGAATACCGGCGGCGAAATGATCTCGCCGGCGCGCATCGAGGGTTTTCTCACGCTTCAGGAAGGGGTCGGCCAGGCGATGGTCTATGGCGACCGCAAACCTTACGTCGTGGCGCTCATCGTCCCGTCCGACGAACTGGTGGCGAAATTCCCCGAAACCCGCGACGGCGCCGGCGAAAAGATCCCGGCCAGCCGACATCCCGCGGTCCAGCGCAGCGTCGCCGCCGCCATCGCCGCAGTCAATCGCGATCTCACCCCGGTCGAGCGGATCCGGCGCTATGTCCTGATCGACGAGCCCTTCACCGTCGCCAACGGCCAGATGACCCCGACCTTGAAGATCAAGCGGCATGTCATCCGCCAGACCTATGGGACCGTGCTGGAAAGCCTGTACGAGACCAAGATGGCGGGGTGATGGCGCCCGTGTCGGCGGCCGAGCCGATCCGTCCCTACTCGGTCTCCACCGCGACGCTGGTCGACCCGTGCGAGCCGCCCGACGGGTCCGTGAACCGGACGAAGATGCGCGAGCCGGCCGGGTTGAAGGCAATGGTGCCGGTGGCCGTGACGAAGGCCGAGAAAGTCGGCGTATCGCCCGGGGCGAAGCTGTGCACGAACGACGCGGCGGGGGCAGCCAGGCAGGCCCCGGTCGATGGCTCGGTCTCGCACAGGGTTACGCTCGCCGGCAGGGTGGCGCCGCCGAAATCGACCGAGACGGTCAGGCTGTCGCTGGCCCCGAGATTGACCGTGGCGACGGCGAAGGCGTTGTCGCCGCCGACCGGCATGCTGACGATCCCATTGCCGGTCGGTGTCGCGGCGAGCGCGATCACATCGGCCCCGGGCGCGGTTGCGAAGGTCAAGTCCACGGTGTTGAGCCCCGGCACGACGGCGGCCGGCACTTCGTCCGTGCAGCTGAAATCCAGCGCCAGGTCCTTTATCGTCAGCGCCTGCGCCGATTGGAAGGTCAGCAGATAGGCTTGCGCCCCTCGTGCTGCGATGGTGGCCGGCGCGTCGGGCTCGCCGGTGACCTGATTCTGGGGATTGGTCGTCTCATAGGTCAGCGACAATCCCGCGGGGGCCGAACTCGGCAAGCTCGGGCCGCAACCTTCGACGGTTTCGCTGCTGGTGTTGAGGATCGTACCGAACACGGTGGCCGGGGTTGCGACTTCTACCGACCGGGCGCCCGGCAGAACCGCGGAAAAGATCTGCGGCGGCGGTCCCGCCGTCCCGGCGCCGAAGATTTGGACCCGGTTGTTCAGCGTGTCGGCGATCAGGACATGACCGGTCGCCGGATCGAAGCCGATGCCCGAGGGCTGAAACAGCGCAGAATTCTCGGTCCCCTCGGCCCCGAACGGCAAACCGATCACGCCGACGAACGCCAAGCTGGTCGCATCGAAATACTGAATCCGATTATTGACGGTATCGGCGACGAGGATCAGCCCGTTGAGGGCATCGACGCCCGCGCCCAGCGGTTCGTCGAAACTGTCGTCGTCCTGGCCGGGAACGCCCGAGCACGCTCCGAGCTGCCCGGCGCTCTCATAGGTTCCAGTCGTGATCACCTCGATACACTCGCGTTCGAAGTCGACGATGATGATATGTTTGCGCGCAGCGTCGATGGCGAGACCGACCGGCGAGGTCGACTCGATGAAATGCGCCCGGGTCTGGCCCAGCGAGGTTAGATAGGTCAGGCTCGCCGCGCTGAAGACCTGAATCCGCAGATTGCCGACATCGGCGACGAGGATCTGGCCGTTGGCTTCGTCGACCGCAACCGAGGCCGGAACATGGAAATGAGCGTTGTCCGTGCCGGCCGCACCGTCATCGGCGCCGAGTGTCGCGACATAGGCAAAAGTCGCGGTACTGAAAATCTGCACGCGATTATTCTCGACATCGGGGACCAGGACATGCCCGTGCACCGTATCGACGGCGACGCCGCCGGGCAGGTTGAAATGGCCATTATCCACGCCCGACGCCCCATTGCCGGGCCCGATCGTGGCGACATAGGCTTCAGTCGCCGAGTCGAAGACCTGAACGCGCTGATTGACCGAATCGGTAATGAACAGGTGGCCGTGGACCGGATCGACGGCAACCCCGTAAGGCTGGTCGAAATGCGCGTTGTCGAGCCCGGCAATTCCGCTGTCGGCGCCGATCGTGCCGATATAATCGTATGTCTGGGCGGCAGCAGGCGCCGCCGAGACCCCGAATCCCAACAGGCACAGCCCGCATCCGGCAATCGCCCCGAGCCAACTCATGAATGTGCACTCCCCCCGGGCCCGACCGGGCCGCTGCCAACCCTTTAGCGAGATGTGTGCCGGATTGCTACCCGAAATCGAGCGGGCGGCCGAACCAAAACCTCAATCGCCGCTGGACAGGGGGCATCCGGTCGCACAGGATCGCCGCCGTCGCGATCCACTCGGAGATCCTTGCGGATGCTGAAAGATCGAAGCGTCTTGCAAGGCCGGGTCCACCGCCTGGATCTGGACAGCCGAGCGCTCGCCGGCAATCTGCTGGGCGATCCGACCCGGCGCCTCGTCGATGTCTGGGTCCCGGCCGGGCATGACGGCGCCGGCCTGCCGCTCCTGGTCGATCTGGTGGGATATACCGGGGGCGGGCCGTCGCACACCAACTGGAAGAATTTCGGCGAGAATGTCCCGGAGCGGCTCGATCGGCTGATCGGCACGGGCGTCATGAAACCTGCGGTCGTGGCGTTTCCCGATTGCCTCACCCGGCTCGGCGGCAATCAATACATCAACAGTGCCGCCATGGGAAACTGGTCGGATTTTCTCATCGACGAGATGCTGCCGCTGGTCGAGAGCCGATTCGGTTGCGGCGGCGCCGGCCGGCGCGGCGTCTTCGGCAAGAGTTCGGGCGGCTATGGCGCCATCGTCCAGGCCCTCCTCCATCCCGAGACCTGGGCGGCAGCGTCATGCCATTCCGGCGATATGGGGTTCGATCTCGTCTATCTGCCGGATCTCTACGCTGCCCTGCGCGCCCTCGGCAAGCACGAGCGCTCGATCGAGATCTTCGTCCGCCGGTTCGAGGCAGCGGCGAAGACGACCGACGCGGACATCCATGTCCTGATGATCCTGGCCATGGCCGCAACCTATGATCCCGATCCCGGGAGCTTCCTCGGCATCCGCCTGCCGGCCGACCTGGAGACCGGCGAGATGCTGCCCGAGCGGTGGAACAATTGGCTCGCCTGGGACCCGGTCCGGCTGGTCGATCGCCGGGCCGCCGGGCTGAAGACCCTGAAGGCGCTGTTCATCGATTGCGGTACCGACGACCAGTATAATCTGGTGTTCGGCGCCCGCCAGCTCCACCGCAAGCTCGAGGCCGCCGGGATTCCCCATCGCTATGAAGAATTCGCCGACAATCACACCTCGATCGATTACCGGATGGATGTGAGCCTGCCTTTCCTCGCCGAAGCTCTCAGCCGCTGATCGCAGCGGGAGAGCCGGGACATGCCCGCCCGGCAGGCGGAGCATGTCCCGGAGGTAGCCTCTGTCGCCAAACGGGAGGTTCAATGGCGGCTTCAGCGGGGCGTGTGTTCGCGCAACGCCACGTCTCCAGAGACGTATGGGAGCGGCTTTACATCCCTAATCGGAGAAAAAAAGATTTGTCGCCGCAAAACCGCGGACCGCGAATCCCGGCAGACGCCGGCGCGAACTGGAATCGTCGCGGGTGAAGTAGGCTCGGTGGGCCTGCGGAGCGGCCGCTCCGCCGTCCCACCCGAGCACGCTGCGGACTCGCTCGGCGACCGCACGGCCGGAATCGACGAAGGCGACGCCGGATGGCGAGGCGGCACGCAGAGTCTCGGCGAGCAGCGGGAAGTGGGTACAGGCGAGAACCACCCGATCGGGCTGCTCCGCCGCCGGACGGTCGAAGAAGGGGGCCAGGATGCGGGCGATCTCGGCCTCGCGCGGCGCCTCGCCCGCCAGCAGCGCCTCGGCCATCTCGACCAGTTCGGCCGAGCCGATCCTCAGCACCGTACAGTCGGCGGCGAAGCGATCGATCAAATTCTGAGTATAGGCGCGTGCCACGGTTCCCGGTGTACCGAGCAAACCGATGACGCGCTTGGCGCTCTGCGCCGCCGCCGGCTTTATCGCCGGGACGACGCCGACCACCGGCACGGCGAGAGTGGCGCGCAGCCGCGGCAGGGCCAAGGTGCTGGCGGTGTTGCAGGCGACGACCAACAGGTCGGGACGGATGATCGCGGCCGCCTGGGCGATCACCCGGTCGATCCGCTCGACCAGTTCGGCCTCTTCCTTGGTGCCATAGGGGAAGAAGCCGTTGTCGCAGACATAGGCGAGGTTGGCACCGGGCATCAGCGCTCCGATTTCGGCGGCGACGCTGAGGCCGCCGACGCCGGAATCGAAGACGGCGATGAGCGGCGCCGGCATGGAGCGGTCAGACGCTCTTGACGCTCTTGGGGTGCCGCGACCAACTGGGTGGGATGATGCAGCTGTGCAGCCCGGTGAGCTGCCATTCCCTGAGTTCGGCGTCGACCGTACTGCCGTCGATCACCGGCTTGCCGTCCCAGACGGCGATCTGGACCGGCTCAGTGCCGAGCATCCGGGCGCGCAGCACGGTTCGATCCATCGCCCGGCGGGCGCTCGTGGCATAGGCCCGGTCGGTCGCCTCGACCTCGCCGGGCAGCACTTCGATCGACGTCGCCCGCCGCACCGAGGCGTCGAAGCGGCGCTCCCATTCCGCCCCGCTCGGGACGACCGCTTCGGCCTTGAACCGGCGCGGGCCGAAGGGCAGCACGACATGGAGTTCGGCACCCCGCGCCAGAGCCGCTTCGGCTGCCAGAATATCGGCGCCGCTCGACAAGGAGCCGAACGCGGCGGCGACCCCCAGCGCTTCGAGCGCCTCGGCAATGGCCCGTGCGACCGCTTGCTCCGCTGCCGGAATGAAAGCGCCACCGAACCCCGGACGTGCCATGCGATGACCGCAATAATGCGCGACCACCATCGCTCTTCGCTCTCCCCTTCGCACCCCACCCCGGTCCGGAGTGTCGGGCCGCCGCCCCTCCTCTGTAACATCGGGGAGCGGCATCGTATTGGCAAGATCGAACCGTCTCAGCCAGCCCGCGAATCGTGGAAATTCGTCGCGGCCCGCGGGAGGCTCGGGGCAGCGCCTCGACCTCGACAGCCTCGCGCTCCCGCCCCGCTAGAGGGTACTGACGAGATGTCCGCCATCGACGGCGATGGCGGCACCGGTGATATAGCGCGATGCATCCGTCGCGAGCAACAACAACGTGCCGTCGAGATCCTCCGGAGCGCCGAATCGGCGCTGCGGCACCCGCTGCACCATCTTCTGTCCGGCCGGGCCGTCGAGGAAGTCGCGATTGAGGTCGGTGGCGATATAGCCGGGGAGAATGGCGTTGACCCGAATACGGTGGCGTGCCAGTTCGAGCGCCGTCGCCCGGGTCAGCTGGATCAGCCCGGCCTTGGACGCGGCATAGGCGGCGACACCGGAAGCGACGCGCGAGCCCAAAACCGATGCGACGTTGACGATGCTCCCGCCCAGGCCCTGGGCGATCATGGTGCGCGACACGGCACGTGCGACCAGCCAGGCGCCTTTGAGATTGGTGTCGATGACGGCGTCCCAATCTTTCTCGTCGAGATCGACCGACAGGACCGGCGGACCGCTGACCCCGGAATTGTTGATCAGCACGTCGATCGGACCGAGCGCTTCGGCGACCGATGCCACCGCCCGCTCGACGCTCACAGCCGCGGTCACGTCGAGAGCGACGGCAAACGCCCGCCCGCCCGCCGCCTCGATCTCGGCGGCGAGATCCTCCAACCGGTCGAGCCTTCGCGCCGCGAGTGCGACCGCCGCCCCTGCCTCGGCGAGGCACAGGGCGAAATGCCGCCCGAGCCCGCTCGACGCGCCGGTCACCAACGCCGCCTTGCCGTCCAGTCGAAACCTGTCGGACATGCCCGTCTCCACTCCGGTGTCCCGCCGCCATCATCCTCTTTCGCAGCATGGGAGCAAGCCCGATGCTTGCCGCAGCCCGAGCCGGCTGGCAGGGTGCCTCGATCATGAGCGATTGCGAGGACCACGCCCCGTTCCGTCCGATCCTGGCCGGCCCCGCCGACGCGCCGCGCCTCGCCGCCCTGTCGCGTGCGGCCTATGCGCCGATGATCGCCGTGATCGGCGCCGAGCCCGAGCCTCACCGGGCGGATTACGCGGCCATACTGCAGGAGCACGAAGCCTGGCTCGTGCCCGGCACGGAGGGCGAACTGGCCGGCGCCGTGATCCTGCGCTGGGCCGCCGACCATGTGTTGATCTGGAGCGTCGCGGTGGCCCCGGCCCGGCAGCATGGCGGGCTCGGCCGCCGGCTTCTGGCCTTCGCCGAGACGCTGGCGCGCGAGCGCGGTATCGGCGTCCTGCGGCTCTACACCAACCGCCTGATGCGCCGCAACCGCTCGCTCTATGCACGGCTGGGCTATTACGAGGTACGGCGCGAAACCCGGGGCGACCGGGTCGTGGTTCACATGACCAAGCAACTAGGACCCGAAGCCGAGTTCTGGTTCGAACTGGCGAGCCCCTATTCCTATATCGCCGCGGAGCGGATCGAGGCGCTGGCCGCCGCCCGGGGTGTGGCGATCCGCTGGCAGCCCTTCCTCCTGGGCGCGCTGTTCAAGCGCCGTCCGGGCAATGAATCGGGGTTTCAAGAGGCTCCGGAACCTCAGCGTCGCTATCGGCGGCGCGATGTCGAGCGCCTGACCCGGCAGTTCCGGCTGCCGCTGGTCCCGCTCTCGGTCTATCCCCGGCCGAGCCTGCTCGCCGCCCGCGTGGCCCTCGCCGGGCTCGCCGAGGGCTGGTGCCCGCGCTTCGCCCGCGCCTGCTTCCGGGCGAATTTCGCCGAGGATCGCGACATTGCGGACGCGACCACGATCGGCGAAATCCTGACGGACCTCGGCCTCGAAGCGGACGAAGTCCTGGCGGCAGCGCGCGCCCCGGAGAACAAGGCGGCGCTGGCCGCGACGGTCGAGCGCGCGCTCGACCTCGGCATCTTCGGCGCCCCCAGCTTCCGGGTCGCAGGCGAGTTGTTCTGGGGCCAGGACCGCCTGGAGCAGGCACTCGCCTGGGCGGTCGAGGCAGAGACGCAGGCCCCGTGACCGGGGCCGCAGCCGCCACCGCCCCGCCGGCATCACATGAACAGCGTGGCCACGTTGACCAGCGTCTGCCAGATACCGTAAGCGAGCGGCGCCCCGACGATCAGCCAGAGAACGATCATCTTTCCGGTCATGTAATCCCCCTCACTCGGCCAGCGATGTCGCGGTTTTCCGGAAATGGTGCCTCGTGTCGACCGCCGAGATGAAATAGTTGCAGATGAACCCGACGACCAGCAGCCCGGCCATGATGTACATGGTGACGGTGTAGGCATCGGCCTTGGCGACACCATGGTCGATCTGGTATTGCCGGATATTATTGACCAGGAAGGGTCCCGCCACCCCGGCGACCGACCAGGCGGTGAGCAGCCGGCCGTGGATGGCACCGACCTGCATCGTCCCGAACATGTCGCGCAGATAGGCTGGAATGGTGGCGAAACCGCCGCCATACATGCTGAGAATGATGGCGAAGCCGATGACGAAGAGCGGAATCGAGCCGATCTGCCCGGTCGTCGGCACCAGCATGTAGAGGACGACGCCCAAGGCGAAGAAGATCATGTAGGTGTTGCGCCGGCCGATATAATCCGACGTCGACGCCCAGAAGAACCGGCCGACCATGTTGAACAGGCTGAGCAGCCCGACGAAGCCGCCGGCGGTCACCGCCGTGACCCGGCCCGGAAACATCTCCTGGATCATCGGCGAGGCCTGGCTGAGGACACCGATGCCGGCGGTCACATTGAGGCAGAGCACGCCCCAGAGCAGATAGAATTGCGGCGTCCGCATCGCCGCATCGACATCGACATGGGCAGTCGTGACCAGCTTCTTGGGGACGGCGGGCGGGACCCAGCCCGCGGGCCGCCAATCGGGTGCCGGAATCTTGACCGTGAAGGCGCCGATCATCATGTAGACCAGATAGACCGCTCCCATGACGATCATGGTCTCGATCACCCCTTGCGACGTAGCGGTCTTGAAATGGGCCATGAGCGCCACCGACAGCGGTGCGGCGATGAGCGCACCACCGCCGAAGCCCATGATCGCGATGCCGGTCGCCATGCCCGGCCGATCGGGGAACCATTTGATCAGAGTCGAAACCGGAGAAATATATCCCAGGCCCAGACCGCAGCCGCCGAGCACGCCATATCCCAGCACGACGATCCACAGCTGGTGCACCCAGACGCCGAAGGCGGAAACGAAGAACCCGCCGGAAAAGCACAGCGCGGCCGTAAACATCGTGCGCCGCGGCCCGCCCGCTTCCACCCAGGGACCGAACAGCGCCGCGGAAATGCCGAGGAACGCGATCGCGACCTGGAACAGCAGCCCGATCTGGAGCAGGGTCCAATCTTCGCCGGTGCCGAGAAGTTTGGTCATCGGCAGGTTGAAGGTCGAGATCGCATAGGCCTGGCCGATCGACAGATGCACGGCCAGTGCCGCCGGCGGCACCAGAAGCCGATTATAGCCAGGCGGTGCAATCGTATGGGACTTGTCCAGCAATGTACTCATCAGGCGGCTCCCTCTCGGTCGGATGGCCGGCCCTTCGGCCGGACCAGCTGAATTTCCTTCAGCGACTTGGGCCTGGTATCTCACCCGGCTCGAACGCCGACTATAATGTTTTTGCGGCCTCGAGCACCAGCGGATCGAGCCCGGCGCCGCCTTCCGCGATGTGGGCTCGGAGCTGGTGCCGCATGCGCGGCTCCCAGAACTGCCTGAGATGGCCGGCAACACCGGCCACGGCTTCGTCATGGGGCGACGGCCGAAAGAAGGCGGCGATCTGGTTGGCCATGTGGACCAGGCGGTCGGGGGTCACGATGGCGGCCCGGCCAGTTCGGCGATCCGTGCCGGATGAGTATAGACGGTGACCGAATCGGACCGGGCCAGCGCCACGACGGTCAGGCCCGCTTGCCGGGCGAGATCGAGCGCGAGGCCCGTCGGTGCCGAGATCGCGACCAGAATCGGCACGTTCAGCATTGCCGCCTTGGCGGCCAACTCGTAACTGCAGCGGCTGGTCAGTACCAGAAACCCGGATGGCCGGGTTGCGGCCGCGAGCGAACCGATCAGCTTGTCGAGCGCATTGTGCCGGCCGATATCCTCTGCCAGCGCCAGGATCGCTCCCGACGGATCGGCCCACGCGGCCGCATGAAGGGAGCCGGCCGCGCGATTGAGGGGCTGCAACGGCGCGAGGCCGGCGACGGCGCGGTCGATCGCCTTCCGGCTGACGACCAGATCCGAGCGGATCTCGGGCACCGCGCGCAGCGCCTCGGCCAGGCTCTCGACGCCGCAGAGCCCGCAGCCGGTCCGCCCGGCGAGATTGCGCCGGCGATCCTTCAAGCCGGCGAAGCGCCGTTGGGTAATGCGCAGATCGATCTCGATCCCGGCGGCCGATCGGGTCAGCCGCAGATCGAGCAACTCGTCCGCCGAGCCGAGAATCCCTTCGCTCAGGCTGAAACCGAGCGCCAAGGCTTCCAGATCGCGCGGGCTCGCCATCATCACCACATGGCTGAGGCCGTTATAGACGAGCGCCACCGGCACCTCGTCGGCGACCGACGGGTCGACCGGCTGGATCGCGCCTGCCGTCAGCCGCAACGCCGGCCGCTTGGTCACGCCATGCGGGAGGGCGGCGACCGGCGGCGGTCGATCGAGCCGGAGCATCCCTATTCCGCCGCTTCGCCCACGACGCGGGTGCGCTCTTCCCGCTCGCGCCGATAGTTTTCCTGCCATTCCGACAGATGGTTGACGCGCCGGACCTGGACCGCGGTCACCTTGTATTCCGGACAGTTGGTCGCCCAGTCGCTGTATTCGGTGGTCACCACGTTGGCAGCCGTGTCGGGATTGTGAAACGTCGTGTACACTACTCCGGGCTGCATCCGCTCCGAGATGGTGGCACGCAGCGCCGTCTCGCCGGCGCGGCTGATCAGCCCGACCAGATCGCCCTCGACGATACCGCGCGACTCTGCGTCGAACGGGTGGATCTCCAGCAGATCCTCGTCGTGCCAGCGGACATTCTCGGTCCGCCTCGTCTGGGCGCCGACATTGTATTGGCTCAAGATCCGGCCGGTGGTCAGGATCAGGGGGAACCGGGCGGTGGTCCGCTCTTCGGTCGGGACGAATTCGGTGACGGCGAACTTGCCCTTGCCGCGCACGAATTTGTCGATGTGCATGGTCGGCGTGCCGGAAGGGGCGGCCTCGTTGCACGGCCATTGAATCGATCCCAGTTCGTCGAGCCGCTGGTAGCTCACACCCGTGAAGGTCGGCGTCATCCGCGCGATTTCGTCCATGATTTCCGACGGATGGCCGTAGTCCATCGAGTAACCCAGCGCTTCGGCCAGTTTCACCGTCACTTCCCAATCGGCATAACCGGCCATCGGCGGGATCGCCTTGCGCACGCGGCTGATCCGCCGCTCGGCATTGGTGAAGGTGCCGTCCTTTTCCAGGAACGAGGAGCCCGGGAGGAAGACATGGGCGTAGATCGCCGTCTCGTTCAGGAACAGATCCTGGACGACGACGCATTCCATCGCTTCGAGCCCGGCGGTGACGTGCTTGGTGTCGGGATCGGATTGGGCGATGTCCTCTCCCTGGATATAGATCCCCTTGAACGAGCCGTCGACGGCGGCATCGAGCATGTTGGGAATCCGCAAGCCCGGCTCGCCCTGCAATTGGACACCCCAGACTGCCTCGAAACTCGCGCGCACGGCGTCGTCCGAGACATGGCGATATCCGGTGAACTCATGCGGGAACGAGCCCATGTCGCAGGCGCCCTGGACATTGTTCTGGCCGCGCAGCGGATTGATGCCGACGCCGGTGCGGCCGATATTGCCGGTCGCCATGGCCAGATTGGCCATGCCGATGACCATGGTCGAGCCCTGGCTGTGTTCGGTGACGCCGAGGCCGTAATAGATCGCGGCGTTGCCGCCTGTGGCATAGAGCCTGGCCGCGGCGCGCAGATCGTTCGCGGGGATGCCGGTGACGGCCTCGGTCGCTTCCGGGGCGTTGCGCGGTTCGGCGGCGAAGGCACGCCAGCGGGCGAAGCTCTCCGAATCGCACCGCTCGGCGACATAGGCCTCGGCAACGAGCCCCTCGGTCACCACGACATGGGCCATGGCGTTGATGAAGGCGACGTTGCTCCCCGGCCGCAGCGGCAGATGCCAGCGCGCCTCGACATGCGGCGAGCGGACGAGATCGATCCGGCGCGGATCGGCGACGATCAGCTGGGCACCCTGGCGCAGGCGCTTCTTCATGCGCGAGGCGAAAACCGGATGGGCATCGGTCGGGTTGGCGCCGATCACCAGAATGACATCGGCTTCGAGCACCGAGTCGAAATCCTGGGTTCCGGCCGAGGTCCCGAGCGTCGTCTTCAAGCCGTATCCAGTCGGCGAGTGGCAGACCCGGGCGCATGTATCGACATTGTTGTTGCCGAACCCGGCGCGGACCAGTTTCTGGACCAGATAGGTTTCTTCGTTGGTGCAGCGCGACGAGGTGATGCCGCCGATCGAGTCGCGGCCATAGGTGGCCTGGATCCGCTTGAACTCGGAAGCCGCGTATTGGATCGCCTCGTCCCAGGAGACCTCGCGCCAGGGGTCGCTGATCCGAGAGCGGATCATCGGCTTCAGCATCCGGTCCTTGTGGGTGGCATAGCCCCAGGCGAAGCGGCCCTTGACGCAGGAATGGCCGTGATTGGCCTTGCCGTCCTTGTAGGGCATCATCCGGACGATATCGTTGCCCTGGAGCTCGGCCTTGAAGGCGCAGCCGACGCCGCAATAGGCGCAAGTCGTGACCACGCTGCGCTCGGGCTGGCCCTGCTCGATGATGCTGTTCTCGATCAGGGTCGCCGTCGGGCAAGCCTGGACGCAGGCGCCGCAGGAGACGCATTCGCTGTCGAAGAAATCAGTGGGGCCGGGGGCGACGGCCGAGGCGAAGCCGCGGCCGTCGATCGTGAGTGCGAAGGTGCCCTGCACCTCTTCACAGGCGCGCACGCAGCGCGAACAGACGATGCATTTCGCCGGATCGAAGGTGAAATAGGGGTTCGACCCGTCCTTCTCGGCGGCGAAATGGTTGGCGCCGTCATAGCCGTAGCGAACCTCGCGCAAGCCCACCACCCCGGCCATGTCCTGCAGCTCGCAATCGCCGTTGGCGGCACAGGTCAGGCAGTCGAGCGGGTGGTCGGAAATATAGAGCTCCATCACCCCGCGGCGCAGCTTGGCCAGACGCGGCGTCTGGGTCCTGACCTTCATGCCCGGCTCGGCCGGAGTCGTGCAGGAGGCCGGCGTGCCCCGCCGGCCCTCGATCTCGACCAGGCAGAGACGGCACGAGCCGAAGGCCTCCAGACTGTCGGTGGCGCAGAGCTTGGGGATCTTGGTCCCCAGTTCGACGGCTGCCCGCATGATCGAAGTCCCGGCCGGGACGGTGACGCTGCGACCGTCGATCTCCAGCGTAACCGCCGCGCCGCCTGCGCGTTCGGGCGTGCCCCAATCGGTTTCCATCACGAGCGCCATGGCCGCTCTCCTACTCAGCCGCCCGGGCCGGGGCCGCGGGCTGGTCGAAATCCTCGGGAAAATGCTCGAGCGCGCTCAGCACCGGAAAGGGCGTGAGTCCGCCGAGCGCGCAGAGCGACCCGTCCAGCATCAGCTGGCACAGATCGTCGAGGAGCCCGAGATTCTTCCCGCGCTCGGTGCCGGCGATGATCCGGTCGATGACTTCGACCCCGCGGGTCGAGCCGATCCGGCACGGCGTACATTTGCCGCAGCTCTCGATCGCGCAGAATTCCATGGCGAAGCGTGCCTGCCGGGCGAGATCGACGGTGTCGTCGAAGACGACGACTCCGCCATGGCCGAGCATACCGCGGCGCGCGGCGAAGGCCTCGTAATCGAGCGGCGTATCGAGCAAGGCGGGCGGGAAATAGGCGCCGAGCGGGCCGCCGACCTGGACCGCCCGGACCGGCCGGCCGCTGGCCGTGCCGCCGCCGAAACGCTCGATCAACTGGCCCAAGGTCAACCCGAAGGCAGTCTCGACCAGCCCGCCTCGTTTGACGTTCCCGGCGAGTTGGAAGGGCAGCGTGCCGCGCGACCGGCCCAGCCCGAAATCGCGGTAGAACGCGGCCCCCTGGTCGAGGATCACCGGCACCGAGGCGAGCGAGACGACGTTGTTGACCACGGTCGGCCGGCCGAACAGCCCCGCGATCGCCGGCAGCGGCGGCTTCGGCCGGATCTGCCCGCGCCTGCCCTCCAGACTCTCCAGCAGCGAGGTTTCCTCGCCGCAGATATAGGCGCCGGCGCCGAGCCGGGCTTCGAGCCGGAATGCCCGGCCGGAGCCCGCGACCGAAGCGCCGAGATATCCGGCCGCCTCGGCCAAGGCGATGGCGCGGCCGAACGTCCGGAACGCGTGCGGATATTCGGAGCGGATATAGATGAAGCCACGGCTCGCCCCGACCGCGAGCCCGGCGATGATCATCCCTTCGATCAGGACGAAAGGATCACCTTCCATCAGCATCCGATCGGCGAAGGTGCCGCTGTCGCCTTCGTCGGCATTGCAGACGATGTATTTCTGCTCGGCCGCCGCGTCGAGGACGGTGCGCCACTTGATCCCGGTCGGAAACCCGGCGCCGCCGCGGCCGCGCAAGCCGGACTCGATGATCGTCTCGACGATCCGGCGCGGTGCCAGCGCCAGCGCCCGGTCCAGCCCGCGCCAGCCGTCGGAAGCGGCATAATCTTCCAGCGACAGCGGATCGGTGATGCCGCAGCGGGCGAAGGTCAGGCGCTGCTGGGCCTTCAGATAAGGAATCTCCTCGGTCGGACCGAGGCGGAGCCGATGTCCGCCGCCGCCGAGAAACCCGGCCTCGAACAAGGACGGGACATCCGCCGCCGCGACCGGCCCATAGGCGACCCGCCCGCCCGGCGTCTCGATTTCGACCAGCGGCTCCAGCCAGAAGAGCCCGCGCGAGCCGTTGCGCACCAGCGTGCAGGCGGAGCCGCGCCGAAGCGCCTCGGCTTCGATCGCCGCCGCGACGGCACCGGCACCGACCGAGAGTGCCGCCGCATCGATCGGAACATAGATCTTCGGGGTCACGGCGGCGCCTCGACCAGCGCATCGAACCGCGCCGGATCGACTCGGCCATGGAGGTCGCCGTCGATCATCACCGCCGGCGAGAGCGCACAATTGCCGAGACAATAGACCGGCTCGAGCGTGAACCTGCGATCGGCGGTGGTCTCGCCGAAGCCGACGCCGAGACGTCTCTGCACATGGGCTTCGAGCGCCCGGGCGCCCATCGCCTGGCAAGCCTCGGCCCGACACAGTTTGATCACCCGCCGCCCGGGGGGCAGCCGGCGGAAATCATGGTAGAAGCTGATCACGCCATGGATCTCGGCCGCGCTCAAATTGAGCGCCTTCGCAAGAATTGCTCCCGCCTCGCGATCGACATAGCCGAAATGATCTTGCAGCGCGTGCAGAATCGGCAGCGTCGCACCCGGCAGATGCTTCAGCCGGTCGACGATCTCCCGCGCTTCGGCCGGATCCCAGGGGGAAACGGACTCCATCTTCTTCTCCCGACGGCGCGTCGCCGTACCCTCAGCCGCGTATTTGCTGTTAAGAGCCGGGACAATTCCAGTCGATTTTATCTATCCCGCGATAGCAATCTCCTAATCATGCACCGCACCATGGTCGGCGCGCCGCGGGGCAGCGGGACGAACGGACAGGCTCGAAATGAAGTTTGCCGCCCCCTATCCCGCGGCCTGGAGCGGCAGACGCTGCCGGATCGCAGCCTCGAGGCCGAGCCCCGGCGCCTGGCCGAAGAGCGCGCGGGCCAGCGGCAGTGCCGGGTCCCGGTCGGCGATGACGATCCCCATGACATGCGTCACGGCCGGTGCCGTCAGGCGCAGCGCCTTGGTGCCTTCGGGCAGGCCGAGCAAGCTCAGCAGCGCATAGGGCAGGACCGAGGACCAGAGCCCCGAGCTGACATGGGAGCAGAGATTGATGATCGAATTGGTCTCGACCGCCGGGACCGGCTGGCAGCCGACCGAACGGAAGACGCCGTCGACGATCCGCCGGTTCTGCATGTCCGGAGTGAGCAGGCAGAGCGGCAATGACGCCGCTTCGGCCCAGCCGACACTATCCCGATCGGCGAAGGGGCCGCCCGAGGGCGTCAGCAGCAGATATTCTTCGCCATAGAGTGCCGCCGCCCGGGCGTTGCCGATCGGCTCGTTGTCGAGATAGGTGATCCCGGCTTCGATCGAGAAATCGTCCAGCCCCTTCTGGATCTCGATCGAGGTCATCGACAGCACCGAAATCGAAACCTTGGGATGCTGTGCGGCAAAGGGGCCGGTGATCAGCGCCATGATCGGCAGCACGGTCGGCACGGCACCGATGCGCAGATGGCCGCTCAAGCCCTGGCGGATCTCGCTCAGCTCCTGGCGCATCGCGTCGCAATCGGCGACGATCCGGCGCGCATGGTCGAGCACGCGCTCGCCTTCCGGGGTGAATCCGATGAACCGGTTGGCGCGCTCGACGATCGGCACGCCCAGCTCTTCTTCGAGCTGCCGGATCGCCGCCGAAAGCGTCGGCTGGGTGACGTGGCAGCGCTCGGCCGCCGCCCCGAAATGCCGTTCCCGGGCGAGCGCCAGGAGATAGACCAGTTGCTTGACGACCATCAGGCCGCCTCGGCCACGGCAGCGGCGAATGCCCCCACGGCCAAGTCGATCTCGGCTGGTCCGGTCGAGCGGCCGAGCCCGATGCGAATGGTCGCGAGTGCGGCTGCTTCGTCGAGGCCCAGGGCCAGCAGCGCCGGCGAGGCGGTGCGCCGCGCCGAGCTGCACGCGGCTCCCGCCGAGATCGCGATCCGGCTGCGCACGCGCGCGATCAGCGTCTCGGCATCGAGCCCGGCGAACCGCAGGCTGAGATTGCCGGGCAGGCGCCGGTCGAGCGCGCCGTTCACGGCATAATCGAGGCCGGCGGCGTCGAGCCCGGCCAGCAGTCGCGCGCGCAGATCCGCCAGGCGCCGTCCTTCCGGCTCCGTCTGCTCGGCCGCGAGAGCCGCTGCCGCCCCGAAACCCACGGCCAGCGGCACCGGCACCGTTCCCGACCGCAATCCCCCTTCCTGGCCGCCGCCGAGCAGGATCGGCTGCAGCAGCGACCGGGCGCCGCCGCGCGCCACCAGGGCGCCGATGCCCTTGGGGCCATGGATCTTATGGGCCGAGAGGCTGAGGAGATCGGCCGCCCCGGCTGCGAACGGCACCTTGCCCACGGCCTGGGCGGCATCGCTGTGCAGGACGGCGCCCAGGTTGCGACAATGGACGGCGATGGCGTCGAGCGGCTGGAGCGTGCCGATTTCGTGGCTGGCCGCGATCACCGTCACCAGCCCGGTCTCCGGCGACAGCGCGTCCAGGATGCGCGCGGGGTCGAGCACACCGCCGGGATCGACCGGCAGGATCGTGACTTCGAATCCCTCTACCGCCAGCCTCGCCAGGCAGGCGGCGACCGAAGGATGTTCGAGCGGCGAGGCGACGATGTGCCGCCTCCCCTGGGCGCGGAGCGTCGGGGCCAGCCCGAGCAGGGCCAGATTATTGGCCTCGGTGGCACCGGCGGTGAAAATGATCTCGGCAGCCTGGGCGCCGACCAGGGATGCGACCTGCCGCCGCGCCAGTTCGACTGCCTCTTCGGCCCGCCAGCCCCATTCGTGATCGGCCGAATGCGGATTGCCGAACTGCTCGGCGAACCAGGGCAGCATGGCCTCGACCACGCGCGGATCGGTCGGAGTCGTCGCCTGATGGTCGAGATAGATCGGCATCGCGCCGGGCATGCGGGCTTTCCTGGCGAGCGGGTTCGGGCTCGACTATCCTTACCACGCCCTGCGCCGAATGGCATTTGCCGCCGCCGCCGGGCCGGGCGGCTCGATTCCGACGCGGCGGGCGCTTTCCCTTCGATCCGCGCTGCGGCCGGCCGAACCCGCCGGCCCTGTTACTCGACGGTTTTTCCGGGAGTTCATCGATGGTTTCTGGTCTGGCATCCGGTTCGGTCATCCGGTTCGGCCGGGAGCGGCTGATTTCCTGCTCGATCCTCGTCTTGGTCGTGTGGCTGGGAAACTTCCTCGAATTCGACAGATTTTCGCTCTATGCCGACGATTGGCGATATCTGGGCTGGGAAGTCGGCGACCCGTCGGCGGCGATCGGCTGGCTCGACGGGTTCGAGCAATATCCCGTGGCCAGGCTCGGCCAATGGAGTCTGATCTATCTCGAAGGGCGTCTCGTCGCCTGGTTCGGAACGCTCGCCGCCGCCTATCTTTTTCTGTTCTTCATCAGTGTTCTGTCGGTGCTGGCGACCTGGCGGGTGCTGACCATCCGGTTCTCCGATCGCGTGGCCCTGGCTGCGGCGATCGTGCTGGCGATCAGCCCCCTGGTCAGTATCCGGCCGTTTCTCAACGCCGTTGCCTCCCCGGCGAGCTTGCTGCTGCTGATGATCGCCGGCGCTCTCTGGGTCTCCGATCGAAAAATTTGTTCATACCTCGTAGCCCTGTTGGTGCTCTCGACCTATGAGCTGATCTTTCCGCTGTTCGTCTTCCTGCCGATCTTGCTGAAGCCGATCGCGACGCGCCGGGATGTCTTCCGTTTCATCGGCCACGCGCTCATTTGTGCTGCACTGCTCGCGGCCGATGCCGGGATGATCGCCCTCTACCGCGGCGACCGGTTGCGCGCCGGAATCGGCGGGCAGGACGGCATCGACCTGGCCTGGGGGATGCTCCGGGTCATGGTCCGATCCCTGCAGAGCGGTCTCAGCGGCAGCGTCAATGTCGGGAGCTGGCTGGGCAAACTGCACGGCATGGCCGATGTTCAGCTCTGGGGCGTCATCGCCTTCGCGGCGTTCGCCTTCCTTCTCTGGCGACCCGAGCCGGTTCGCCCGGCGGCCGGAACCGGGGATCGCCGGTTGGCGGCGCAGACGATCGCGGTCCTCCTGCTCATGGCGCTCTCCGGATACGCGCTGGTCTATTTCGCCTCGCCGCTCGGGGCCGGGGGTGTGCTCGGCCGCGAATCGCGGTTTCACAGTGCCGCCAGCCTGCCGCTCGCCATTCTCTCGGGCATGATCCTGGTCGGGCTGACCCGGATCGCGCAGTCGGGATGGGGACGGGTTGCCGTGGTTGCTGCCGATGCGGGATATCTCGCCGCCATGTTCGCCTTCTCGATCTCGCATCAGAGCGACTTCGTGCTGGCGACCGAGCGGCAGCGGCTGGTCGTGGCCCAGTTGGCGATCGATCACCCGATGCTGGATCCGCACGCGACCTTCATCATCCGGTTTTCCAATGTCGAGAAGCGCGACCGTCAGGCGATCGAGTACAACGACACGCATTCCTGGTACCGGATGCTGCGGATGCTGTTCGCGTTCCCGGACGGTCCGCAAAGCGGTCCCGTCATCCGCATCGTTCGTGAGGATTCCTGGCCGCACTATCTCGCTCCCGGTCCCGACGGGCGGCTCGACTGGACGGGATTGGTCTTTCCCTTGGAGCCCGAACAGGCCGGCCATATCTGGTATTACGACCTCACCCTGGACGGCGTGTTGAAGCCGGTGGGCACGCCGATCCTCGTCGGCGGCCGCAATATTCTTCATGCGGGACCCGATGCCCCGGACGGCGCGGTAAATCTCGGCCGGCTGGCAAAGCTGCCCTTGTTCGGCATGGTCATGGGGCCGGATGCGGCGATTCTCGAAACGGTCGCGGGCGGCCGGGAGGGATCGGGGGCGGCCGAGCCGTGAGTGGGCCTTGTGGACGCCGGGCATCGTTCACCCGGGCGACTTTCCATCGGATCCGACGCCGTCGGCGCTCTCGGAACGCGTCGAACAATGCCGGCAATGCGCCCAACTGCCGTCCTTCAGCGAGATCTGGGCGTTTCCCGAAAGCGGACACAATTCCAATATGTCGCATTCGCTCGGAAACTCAACCTCGATCCGGTGGCGGCCCCGAAACCAGTCCCCTCATGCACGTCCTAGAGATCGGGCGGCCAAAGCGCCGGCAGGGGTTTCGTGCGATAGATCGTCGTTGCGTGCAGGATGTTGCTAGTGTCGTAAGTTCCCCAGACTTCAACCTTGCGGTCGAGAGCGGCGCCGGCGTTCTTTATGCCGCCAGCCGAAATATCAACTTGGACGACAGTTCCTGCTCTCGTCTCGATGGCGAGCTGCGACGCGCTGACGCTTTGTATGGTTCCGGAGATTCGGTGATAGGCGGGGTCGACCTGCTGCGCCGGCGACGTCTCGGCTGCCGTCAGCACTGCCGCCGTGAGTGTCGAACAAGGGCAGAGTCCGAAAATGGCGAGTTCTTTGTTGCTGGCGACATAGGCTCTGCCATTCGCGACCACCGGGACGATATTCGCATTGGCATCGGTATTCGGCCAATGGCCGGCCACAATCGGCAGGGACGGGAGCGGCGTGAGTGCGGAGCCCTGGTTCGGTGGCAGGGCCTGGAAGGCGAAGAGCTGGACCTTGTCATCGCTCGCGCTTTGCGGGCGCGCAACTGCCCAGATCACGGAATCCAGGTTTCCATTGGAGGAAACGCTGGTAAAGAATCCGCCATCTTGCTCCTGCGGTCCCATATTCGCGTATGTACTCGTCCCGACCAGCTCACGCATCCGTACAACCCACACCCAGAGGCTCGTTCCGCCGCTGGTGACGATGTACGAAGTGGCACCATCGCTGAAGTAGGAGGGGCCGCACCAGCACGCACCGATGTCCTCGAAATCCAGGACCTTGTCCGGTCCTCCCAGAGTGAAGCCGCCGAGGGCATCGCGATCGAAGAGGAAAATGCGACCATCTTTCCCCGCTGCCACGGCGAGGTGCGGGATGGTTGACTGCTGCACCGGCAAGAGCAGTATACCACCCGAACTGAGGTCGTTGTCCAGTAGGTCGAGACCGGCAACGTTTGACGGCGTGAAGTGATCGCTCACGGCGCTCAGGTTAGGCTTCAGCTTGACGACACTTTCCTGAATATTGTTCACACCGTCATAGGTCGACATGGAGAGCGGCGGATCGAGAGTGCAGCTAGGTCCATTAAACGTCCAGTCGCAATCGGAGTTCCCCGTGGTGAAATATATGTATCCCAACTCATCGGCTGCGAGGCCGAAACCGGACTGCCAGACCGACGAGAGAAAGACATTGGTAACATCCGCCGCCGTGGCATCGCTGTCAGTCAGCTCATTCGACGGCAGCGCCGCCAGCGTTGCGGCTTGCCAGCCGAGGACCCAGCCGCGTGCATGCGCCGGGTCGGTGGCTTCCCGATTTTCATCGTCGCAGAAACTACCAAACCCGGCATAGATATTGCCGTTGGCTTCCACCAGCCCCGGCCGTTGCCGAGCATGGATCGCACTGAAGGTGAGCGCATTTCCGCTGTTGAGGCTGTGGGTCGCCGATACGAGCTGTGGCGGTACCTTGTCGTTCAAGGTTGCCAAGTCCAGGGCGTGGAGGTGGTAGCTCTGCGTCCCCGCGATCGGTCGGTTGTTGCCGTCGACGCCGATCGTGTAGGCGATGACATAGAGCGTGCCGCTCGCCAGATCGATGACGGGCGTCCCGTCGATCCCAACCTTTGGCCCATTGTTGGAGCAGCCCACTCCCGCTGGGTATGGATTTTGCCACCGGGCGAGATACTCCCTCGGCACCGCGACACCGAGATTCTTCGGCGGCGCCAGGACTTGGGCGGTATAGGCATCGATCGCGTACACGGTGTTGTTCTCGGTGGCGACATAGACGACATCGTGCTCAGTCGTCTGACCGGCGATTATTTGATGCGGAACGATCAGCGGCTGCGCATCGACCTGCTCATCCAGCGTGACCTTCGCGAGTAAACCCAAGGACTTGCTGGTGATGTTCGCGGGCGTGAGCTGGGTCTCGCTCGCGTTCCAGCCGGTTCGCAGATTGTCGTAATGGTAGGTGGCGACGGCGATTCCAGACGCGCTCGGGGCGGTCTCCGAGGTATGATACAAGGCGTGATCCAGACCGATGGCGAAGGCCTCAATTCGGCCGTTTCCATCCACCGCCACACTGAGATCGGAGACCGGTTGGCTACCGAGCGCGGTCCAGCTACTCCAGGAAGTACTATCCGGCGCGTTCTGCCAAATATGCTGCAGCTCATTATTGGTCCCGACGCCGATCACCTCCACCGTGCCGTCGGCATTGATGGCCGTCGCCAGCTTATTGATTGTACCACCGAGGCTCGCCCAGCTGCTCCAGGTGGGACTACCAGGCCCCGTCTGCTCGATGTAGCTCACCACGCCGCCGCTGGCCGTCATGAAGACGGCGAACCGACCATCGCGGTTCACCGCCGTCGCGAGGTCCGTACCTCCTCCTCCTGGTGGGGCACCGAGCGGGATCCAGGCGCTATACGGGCCGCCCGACGCAAGCTGTGAGATCTGATTCATATTGCCGTCGGTGCCGACGGCAAACACCTGGATCAAGCCGTGCGTATCGATGGCCGTCGCCAGCTTCACGATGCCACCGCCGAGATCGACATAGCTCGTATAGGTCGAACTACCCGGGGCGGTTTGTATAACGTAATTCAAGTTCTTGTTGGTCCCGATGGCGAAAAGCACGACCCGGCCATCCAGGTTCGACGCCGTCGCGATCTCAATAATTCCGCCACCGAGCGCCACCCAGCCGCTCCACGAGCCGCCCGGCGTCGTCTGCCAATTATGGTACAACTCATTATTTGTCGCGATGGTAAACACTTCTTGCCTGCCATCGATATTCATCGCGGTCGCGAGTTTGCCGAGGCTGAGCCCATTAGGGACCGCGAGCCCGGACCAGGCCGTCCAGGTTGCGCTACCGGGAGTGATCTGCGAGATGATGTCCGACTTGGTATCGGTCCCGGTCGCAAACACATCGAGCCGTGCGTCGGCGCCCGTCGCCGCCGCCAGGTCTATAATTCCGCCGCCGAGGCTGGTCACGGGCGACCACGCGGGTTCAGCGCTGGCAAAGCGCGCATGACCGAATGCGGCGACGCACAACATCAGAAGTGCGAGCCGAGCCATTTTCAAGCACGAGCGGTTCCAGATTGGCATGGGGCTACCTCCCGAACTCGTTGGTTCAACAGGCTGCGCTGATTGCGCGGGCCTGCACGGCATTGTCGTGATAACTCGCAAAGCGGTCGCCTGCCGCCGAGCATCTCTATTAGCGCGACTGGATAAATCGTATCCGCGCGCATTTCCGAGATTTCAATAAATCTTTCCGAAAAATTTGAATCTCTCAGATTGGATTGCCAACTCGATTTTCGAAGTAAGTTTTGTATATTATAATCGCGCTCAGCGTGAAGAATTAATTCCTATTATACTGACGGAATAGTGCCCAAGCAATTGTCTCTTGGCTTGATAAGTCGATTTACCAGTGATAGCCACACATTTAATTTGGACCATTCCAGCGTAAGCGTATTCAGTCAGGGCACGATATGCGATTATGATAACGCAGTCAATCGTAAAAAAATTGTGCCCGGATTTCGGGCGACCGGCGGCCGGCCCCATTCTTGGCCAACTCTTCGGAGTCGCGGTCAATCTCGGCTGCGTCGGAGTGATCGCGCTAGAGGTAGCCTGGATAATCCGGACAGTGCGATAAGGGAGTATCGGGCCGACGGTGCGATAGATTGCTGCGGCTCAAGCAAGGCCACTATGGCAGTGGCTGCTATCCTACGTCGGCATTGGAAACCTGCCCGTCCACTTACGGCCCATCCCGCTCATCCCACAGCGACCGCTGTGATCTGCGCCGTCGGCCCCCCTGCGGCCTCGAACTCGTCGGCCTCGCGCTCGACCCAAAAAAATTTGGGTGAGCCGCGCGAAAAGGCTTGAATCGAGCGCGGCGACTGTTCATGATACATCCCATGAACATCACCTATCTCCCCTCCTCGCCCGCCGAGGCGTCGCCGGACGATCCCGACAGGGATCAGTCGGAAGCGCGCGCCCGCGGCGCGGGCGGCCGGGATCCCGGCTTCGCCGAAAGGCGCTCGCGCGCGCTCGCGGAGTTGGCCGGGATCGGGATGGATATCGCCAAGGCGCTCAGGTCGCAAGCCGAGAGCCAAGCCAATCTCGCCCATGCCACGGTCGACGAGATGATGACCGGCCGGGTCGATCCCGGACGGGCGGTCATGGAACTGGCCGCGGCGCAAGCGACGTTCCTGGGGAGGGGCGGTACCGATATCGGCCTCATCTTCGAACGAATCTCCCGCGCGGTCCGCCGCTGCTGGGCGCTCGAAGAGCACTTCTTCGAACGGGGCAGGGCGCGGGACGCGAAAGCGGAAGCCCGGAGCCGGACCCGCCGGAACGACGCGGCCGAGCCGGCATCAGCCGGCGCAGCGAAGCCGGCACCCGCCGGCGACGACTCCCGGCGGCAGAACCGGAAGCGCGCCGAAATCGGGCGCATCGTCGGCGAGGCGATCGCCGATCTGCCGGGCTCTGAAACAGGCCGGGAGTCGATCCGCAACGATCTGCAGGAACGGCTCGACGACGAGGAGAGCTTCGAAGATTTCATCGGCGATCGCCCGCTCGGCGCGATCGTCGCCGATCTCTGCCGGGATCTCGGCGTCGCGGTCGATTGGAGCCTCTGGGCAGACGAGGACTGGGCGATCGAGGAAGCCCGGACCAAGCCGCCGGGATCGCCCTATGCCGATTACAAACCCGATCATCGCCCCGACCGGCGGCCCGCCGCTCCTGCCCCGCAGACGGCACAGCCGCCGCCGCTCGAAACTCCGGCCACCGGCAGCGATCCGCCGTGATCGCGGCTTGCGGCCCGTGCCGCCTGCGGCGGCATCGCGGGCGGGGACGCCCGCGCGACTGACGGCTGCTTGTCGCCCCATCGTCCGAAATGTGTCCCGCTCGAGGGAACCTTGCTCAGTTGGAGCTGTCGGAATCGGCGTCGAGCTGGACCTGGGGATAGCGGAACAGCACGGCTTCGAGCGTGTCCGGGAGCACTGCGGCGATGGCCCCCGCGTGCCGGCCCGCTGCCGCCAGATCGTCCTCGCGGCAGGCCGCTTCCAGTTGCTCGCTCAAATATTGCAGCCGCCGGGCGCCGAAGCTGCCGGATGTGCTCTTGAGGTCGTGCGCCTCGCGCCCCAGCCGCGCGAGATCGCCGGCGACGGTCAGGACCGCGATCCGCCCGGCCCGGGCGATCACGCCGTTCAGGAACGACTCGGCCAGCGCGATCACCCGGTCTCGAGTCATGATGGTCTCGAGCTTGCCCAGGACCTCGGCGTCGAGGATGAGGTCGCTGTCTTCCATCGGGGCTTCGAACGATTCCAGTTCGGCCATCTCCTCTGACCTTCGATCCGGCGATCCCGACCGGCCGACATTGCCTTAATAACACCGAAGGCGGTGCAGCGCACCGCTTTTGCGCGAGCATTCCTGTCGCGGCGGCTCGGGCAGGGGTTCCCGAGGGTGTGCCGGGGGATTAGTCTCGGCTGCTCCAACCGAGGAGAGTCGCTTGACCCGATTGCCGCTGCCCTCGCCGTCCGCGATACCGCTCGGGCCCGGCATCACCTTGTTGCCGGGCCGCGCCGGTGCCGAGATCCTGGCGGCGGCCCGGGCGGTGCTCGCCGCCCATCCGCCTTGCCCGATGACCACCCCCGGCGGCGGACGAATGTCGGTCGCCATGACCAATTGCGGCGGCCTCGGCTGGGTCAGCGATGCCGGAGGCTATCGCTATACTGCGTCCGATCCGGCGACCGGCCGGCCTTGGCCTGCCATGCCCGAGCCGTTCCGCCGCCTCGCCGCCGCCGCGGCTGACGAGGCCGGCCATGTCGGCTTCGAGCCGGAGGCCTGTCTGGTCAATCACTACGGGCCGGCGGCGCGGTTGGGACTGCATCAGGACCGCGACGAGCAGGATTTCGGCCAACCGATCGTCTCCGTTTCCCTCGGCCGCTCGGCCAGGTTCCGGATCGGCGGGCGGCACCGCACCGATCCGACCCGGGCCGTGACCCTCGACCACGGCGATGTCGTCGTCTTCGGCGGGGCCGCGCGGCTGATCTTCCACGGCATCGACCGGCTGACCGGGCCCGAACACGAAATCTTGGGCCGCGAACGGATCAACCTCACCTTCCGCCGGGTTACCGCGGTTTCGGGCCGGGCCGTCTCGGGGATCGGGCCGATTTGAGCGCGGTCGAAGTCCGTCCTGCGCCCGAACCGCTTCGGTCATTCGGTTGATTCCGGGAAACTCGATAAAGTTCTCCGTGTGGGGATTTGTCCTGATTTTCCGCCGACGATCCTGTAAGGTGCCGGCCCGACCCGTCACCTCGCTGCGGATGACAAGATCGTTGATGCGCCTTCGCCCGATTCTGCTTTTCGCCGCCGGAGCCCTGCCCTTGCTGGGCGGCTGCGTCCGGACGGGTCAACCCGGACCGGCGGCCGACCTCTCCTGTCCCGCCCAACGCACGGAATTCGACGCCGCGGTCGTGGCCTTGCCGGCACCGCCGGCGGCGAGCGGCGAAGCCTATTGGGCCCGATTGCGCCAAACCAGTGCCGATACCGACGCGGCTGCCCGGCTCCTGGCCGGCGACCTGGCGGCACTCGCCACGGCCACCGGGCGGATCGATGCCGGATATGGCGTCCTCGTCGCCTGCCGGCGCGACCATGCCGAGATGGTCCGGACCCAGATCGGCGACGGCACGCTGACGCCGCCGCTCGGCGCCCAGAGGCTGGCAGAAGAGAGACAGCTCTTCGAGGCCGAACTCGCTCGGGGCCGGGAAGCGGCCGGGCAGATCGGGATCCGCCAGGTGATTCTGCAGGAGGCGGCGGAGCGGCTGGTCGCCGAGAACCCCAGGAATGCTGCCAAGGTGGCGCGGGCCGTCGCCGCCTCGCCGGTGCCGGCGACACCCTACATGGTGAAGGAGAATGCCGAGATCTTCGCCCGGCCCGATCCCGGCGGCGCCCGGATCGCCGATTTGCGCAAGGGCCAGCGCGTTCAGGGGCCCGGCGACGGCCCGGCTCCCGGCTGGATCACCCTGACGCTCAATGACGGATCGCTGGGTTATGTCGATGCCGGCGTGTTGCGGCAGATCCAGCCGAATGCGTCGGCGCTCGAACCGACAGCGCGGGCCAAGGCCCTGCGCGAAATCGATGGCGATCCGATCGTGGGTTTGGCGCTGGCGGCGCGCGAGACCCTGCCGGCACGAGCACAGGGCTTCGCCTCGATGCTCGAGAGTGCCGCACTCGCCGCCACGACCGCGTTTGCCGCCGAGCCGGCCCCGGCGCCTCGCGCCGCCGCTCTGGCGCAATAGGAATGTCATGGCGAAACGGAGCCGCCGCGATGGCCGCCCGGGCGCATGATTCGGACCGCCGGCGGCCGTCCGGCGCTCGGCCGAAGCGGTCGCGACGGGTGTCCGCCCTCAGCATGGCCCGGGGCGGGGCCGGCGATGTCGAGCGCATCGGGCTGAAGAGCACCGGCTGGCGCGACTCCTATCATTTCTTGATGACGATCCCGATGCCGGGGCTGCTCGGGGCACTGATCTCGGTCTATCTCCTGGCCAATGCCGGGTTCGCGCTGCTCTATCTGATCTTTCCCGGCAGCATCGCCAATGCCCGGCCCGGCTCCTTTGCGGACGCCTATTTCTTCAGCGTCCAGACGATGGCGACGATCGGTTACGGCGCACTGTTGCCGGGCGATCTCGCCGGCAATCTCATTGCAACGGGCGAAACCGTGTTCGGCATGCTCGCCGTCGCCTTGTCGGCCGGGATCGTCTTCGCCCGCGTATCGCGGCCGACGGCGCGGATGATGTTCAGCGAAGTCGCCGTCATCGGCCCGCGCAACGGCGTGCCGACTTTGATGTTCCGCGTCGCCAATCGGCGCCGCAACCAGATCGTCGAGGCACAGATCTCGGTTGCCGTGCTGCGCCGGGAACGAACGGCAGAAGGCGAGGAACTGCGCCGGTTCCACGATTTGAAACTGGAGCGGAACCGAACGCCGATCTTTGCGCTCAGCTGGACCGTGCTCCATGTCATCGACCAGGAGAGCCCGCTCGCCGGTGCCACCCGGGAAACGCTGCTGGCGGACGATGTCGAGATTCTCTGCTCGATCACCGGCATCGACGAAACCTTCGCTCAACCCGTCCATGCCCGGTTCGGCTACGGCGTCGGCGACATTCGCTGGAATACGCGCTTCGCCGATATCATGCGGCGCCACGATGACGGCACCCGAGCCGTCGACTACACCCACTTCCATGACACGATCGACTGAGAGCCGGGCGCCGAATGGCCATCTGCATCGATACTGCCGGAGGTCCGCGGCTACGTCCGACGAGGTTTGTTCGCCGCCGCGATCGGTCGCGGATCGCGCCCTGCTTCTGCACGGGATCGACTTGTGACCGGTGAAGAACCCGGCGCCGGACCGCCGATCGTGCGCGAGATCGCGGCATTGCGGGCGCAGATCGCGCTCTGGCGACGCGCCGGTGACCGGATCGGGCTGGTGCCGACGATGGGAGCACTCCATGCCGGCCATCTGGCCCTGGTGCGGCGCGCCCTCGATGCGGGCGAGCGCGCAGTGGTGAGCATTTTCGTCAACCCCGCTCAATTCGGGCCGAACGAGGATTTCGCGCTCTATCCGCGCCGCGAGGCCGAGGATGTCGCGGCCCTTCGGGCGCTGGGCGCCCATCTGGTCTGGGCGCCCGGCCTCGATGAAATGTATCCGCGATCCTTCTCGACCCATGTCCGGGTCGATGGTCTGACGGCGCATCTCGAGGGGCTGCATCGTCCCGGTCATTTCCAGGGCGTGGCGACGGTCGTGACCAAGCTGCTCCGGCAGGTCGACCCCGACCGGGCCTATTTCGGCGAAAAGGATTACCAGCAACTGCAGGTCGTGACCAGGCTGGCTCGCGATCTCGATCTCGGAGTCGAGATCGTCGGCGTTTCGACGGTGCGCGATCCCGACGGGTTGGCACTCTCCTCGCGCAATCTCTATTTGAGCGCAGAGGAACGCCGGCGCGCCGCGATCTTGCCGAGAGTGCTGGCGCGGACCGCCGAGGCTGCTTCTGCCGGGGTCGCGAGCTTCGCCGAGTTGCTGCACGCGGGGGAGATGGCGTTGACCGAGGCCGGGTTCGGGCCGATCGACTACCTGCAGATCTGTGATGCCGAAACGCTGGTGCCGGTCACGTCGCTGGAACGCCCGGCGCGGATCTTCGTCGCCGCCCGCCTCGGCAGGACCCGGCTCATCGACAATATGCCGCTCGCCCGCGCCGCCCCATAGGGCATCCGGTCGGCACGGCAGGGCGGCCGCTCAGACCAAGGCGGGCTGAACCGTCCTGGTGCCGGATTGTCGGTGAGCCGGCAATTCGCTGCGCCGGTATTCCTGGAGTTCGGCCAGCGAGCGCTGCAGCGCCTTGAGCTCGTCGCGATCCTCGCGGTCCTGCACGTCCAGGCAGCTGAGTTTGATCTCGACCAGATCGATCAAGGTTTCGATGGAGCGCAGCGAGAATTTCGGCATTGCAACCTCCGGCACGGTGCTCTAGGCGGGCACTCTGCACGCCCCCTGTTAACGAACTCTCTCCAAGAATGGTTCGACCTGCGGTTTGATCCAATTTAAGGAGAACTATCCGTGGATACGGCACGGGAAGATTTAGCCACCGAGGGCGGGCAAGGAAGTGTTTACGACTGCCCCGGTACAAGGATACCAATCGAAGCCCCGGGAAATAATCGGCCAATGCCGGTCGGCGATACCGATACAGCGGTGCCGCCGCTATTGACGCCGGACCCGGCCAGCGTCGGACCAAGGGACAGTGTGAGCCAGACCTCGACCGCCGTTTCCACATCAAGCGCCCGGGCCGGTCCGGCTGTTGGCAAGCTATGGTCGCGCCGGTTCTTGCGCGCCTACGCCATCGGCACGGGGGTCTGGCTGCTGCAATGTTCGGTCCTGGCGGTCGATCCCGGCCTCGGCGGCATGCGCCCCGGCCTCGCGCTGGCCTCTCTGGCCGTGGCGATCCTCGCCTCGACCGCCCTGGGGTTACGAAAGGATCTCGCCGGTCGGATCCAGGCGAGCACCGGTGCCCTGGCCGGGGTCGCCGCTTCGCTGGTTCAGTTGATGCTGATGGCGGCGCTGCCGGGCAGCCGCGTCGTGCCGGATCTCGGCTGGGCAGCCGTGTCCGTTGCCGTGGCGGCTGCAACTCTGGCCGGAACGGTGTGGAGCAGCCCGCTCGCCGCCGATCGATGGGGGCGGTGCTGCGCCATTGCCGCCGCGGTCGCCGGCCTCGTTCTCATGTATCTGGCCGGGACGGTGGCCGTTCGGGGTACTTCACCCCTGCCGGCGGTGTGGACCAGTGTCGCCGCCGCGCTGTGGACCGGCAGCCTCGGGCTGCTGGTCGGGATCCGGATCGGCGATCTGTCGCTGGTCGCGAGCCGGCGCTCGATCGCGCGCCGCGAGCGGTTCCGGATCATCGCGGAGGCGCTGCCGATCCCGATCGTGCTGATCAGTGCCGAGGATCACCGGGTGCTCTTTGCCAACAAGCGTTCGCTGGAACAGTTCTTCCTGCCGGAAGATACGGTGCGGGGCCGCACCACCGACTCTTTCTACGTCGCCCCGGAAGATCAGCGGCGGGTGCGCGAAATGCTCCGGCTCACCGGTTCGGTCGAGAATTGCGAGATCGAGATGCGGCGGAGCGGCGGCTCGACATTCTGGGCCCTGATTTCGGCCCGCTCGATCCTTTTCGCCGGCGATCCGGCGATCCTGGCCAGCATTTGCGACATCACCGATCGCAAGGCGGCCGAGGCGGCGCTGCTGGCCAGCGAGATCCGCTATGCACTCATCGCACGCGCGGCCAATGACGGGATCTGGGATTGGGATCTCCCGAGCGGCGCCGTCTATTTCTCGACCCGCTGGAAGGAGATCGTCGGCGTCGAAGAGGAGCGAGGCTTCACGACCATCGAGGATTGGCTCTCTCGCGTCCATCCCGACGACAACGCCCGCCTGCGGGGCGAGATCGAAGCGCATGTCGCCAGCGGCACTGCTCAGCTCGAAAGTGAATACCGGATCCTGCATGGCGATGGCCGGTACTGCTGGATGCAGTGTCGGGCGATCACCCTTCGCGACAGCGCCGGAGCGCCGATCCGCATGGCCGGCTCGCAATCGGACATAACGCTGCGCAAGACCTACGAAATCAACTTGCTGAACGCGGCTTACGAGGATCGGCTGACCGGTGTCAACAACCGCGTCTACTTCAGCCGCCTGGTCGAGGCGCGGAACAGCGCCCAGGCGATCGAGGGGACGGCGATCCTGCTGCTGAATGTGGATCAGTTCCGCCGACTGAACGACAGCCTGGGCAACGGGGCGGGCGACGCCCTGCTGATCGCCATCGCGCGGCGTCTGGCCGGCCGGGTCGAGCCGGAGGACGCTCTGTCGCGCATCGGCAGCGACGAGTTTGCGATTTGGTTGGGGGCGCCGAACAGCCCCGATAGTGCCCGGGCGCTGGCCGAGACGCTGCTGGCCGATCTGGCGCAGCCCTATGCCCTGGGCGACGTGGAAATGTCGATCGGGGTCTCGATCGGCATCGCGGCACCGGCACTCGGTGACGCCGAGTGCGGCACCGAGCTGCTGCGCAATGCCCGTCTGGCTCTCGATCGAGCCAAGCTCTCGGGCGGTGCCAGGACCGAATTCTTCGATGGTGCGCTGCTGCGTGCGGTCGACCTCGAGCAGCGCCTGTCGAAGGATCTGGCGAGCGCCGAACGGCTCGGACAGATCTTCTTCGAGTATCAGCCGATCGTCTCGCTCGACGCCGGCGGCATCAACACCATCCTCGGCTTCGAGGCGCTGATGCGCTGGCGGCATCCGGAACTCGGGACCATCGCGCCCGGGCGCTTCATCCCGATTGCCGAACAAGCCGGACTGATCGGCCGGCTCGGCCTGCTCGCGATCGAGTGCGCGGCCGGCGAGATCAGCCGCTGGAGCGCTTGCGGGCAGGTGCCGGACGAATTCTCGATCGCGGTCAATCTGTCCAACCGGCAGATCTCCGATCGCGCCGGGGTCCAGCGGATGCACGCGTTGCTCGACCGGCTCGCAATAGCGCCCGGCCGCCTCAAGCTCGAGATCACCGAAAGCGTGCTGATGAGCGATCCCGAGGCGATGGCCACGACGTTGCACGAATTCAAGCTACGCGGCATCGAACTGGCACTCGATGATTTCGGCACCGGCTATTCCTCCCTCAGTTATCTGCACCGATTTCCGCTCGATGTCCTGAAGATCGATCGCTCCTTCGTGAGCCGGATGCTGCGCGCCCCGGAGGCGCTGCGGCTGGTCCGTTCGATCATCGAACTGTCACATGATCTGGGGCTGAAAGTCGTCGCGGAGGGAGTCGAGGCGGCCGAGGAATGCGATCTGCTGCGCCAACTCGGTTGCGATCACGCCCAGGGCTATTATTTCTCGCCGCCGGTTTCGAGCGACGCGGCGCAGAATCTCCTGGAGCGCGGAGTGCTCTGATCGGCAGGCTGGTCACCCACGGGTTCCGACTTCGTCGACCCGCCGCTTCGTCGGGCGATGGCAGCAGGCGCTGATCGTCGAATGCGACGAGTCGGTGCGGCGTGGCGGCGATCGCGGACCGTAGCATTCCGCCCCGACCCGGGATGCCGTAGTGACCAACTGGACGATGGCGGCCCCGTTGCGCAACCAGGGCGCAAGCCGAACCGAGGGGCCCTACCAAAAGTCGCCCCCCGCCGACGGCGATGATGATTTATTCCCTGTCGCAGCGAAAAATTCTCGGAGCCCGGTAGTGTTCCTTTCCGCTCGCTGGGGCGCGACGATTCATCCCACCGTGATGTCGGAATAAATCCAGGCGTTTAGGGTGATCCCCGTTTCGAGCGAGGCGGCCGGGATTGCGGTGCAGGCTGACGAGGGTCGGTCAGGTCGTCGCGCCTTGCGACAAAACTACAGTCTATATTTATTAATATTTTCTAAACTCATCGGTCTTTACAGAAAAAAAGAACAGCTTTTCAAAACACCCGGCCGGATATGGAAAACCTATGCCCTATCCAATCAGAACTGTGACGGAGATATCAAGATAAATATTCCCGAGAATCTTCTGGCACTTGGAATTTCGCCGTGCAATATCGGGTTCGAACGGGCTCTTGGCCGTTCGAGCGCACATTCCCGGGAGGAGTTTCAGTATGAGCACATTGAGCATTTCAAGCTCGCGGCTGCCTTGGAGAACCGGCTTCGCCGTATTGCTGGCCTGTGGCGTTGCCGGGTCGGCATTCGCCCAGGTCGATCCCGGGGTCCGCGGCGGCGCGGCCGATGCGGGCGGACCGCTGAAGGGCCTCACCGGTGGGGACCTGCAATTGTTCCAGGCGGCGTTGATCCGCTTCACCGAGGTCGACTCGGTCTCGGGCACGATCAACGATGCCGGACCGAACGAAATCACCGGCAGCGGTCTCGGACCGGGCTTCAACGGCAATGCCTGCGAACTCTGTCACATACAGCCCGCCGTCGGCGGTGGCAGCCCCTTCACCAACCCGCAGATCCACGTCGCCATGCTCGACGGTGCCACCAACACGATTCCGCCTTTCATCACTGTGAACGGCCCGACGCGCGAGGCGCGCTTCATCAAAACCGCAAACGGCACGCCCGATGGCGGGGTGCACGATCTCTTCGTCATCACCGGTCGGAGCGATGCCACCCAGGATGGGACGACCTGCACCGCCACTCAGCCGAACTTCCCACAGGAGTTGGCCGCCAATAACGTCATCTTCCGGATCCCGATCTCGGTCTTCGGCGACGGCCAGATCGAAAACACCCCCGACGTCAATCTCGCGAACGACTCGGCGGCAATCGCCGAGATCCAGGAGATCGCCGGCATCGTCTCCGGCGATTTCAACACCAGCGGCAATGACGGCACGATCACCCGCTTCGGCTGGAAGGCGCAGAACAAGTCGCTGCTGATGTTCGCCGGCGAGGCCTACAATGTCGAGCAGGGGGTCACCAACGATCTGTTCCCGAACGAGCGGATCGATCTCGGCGACTGCATGTTCAATACCCTCCCCGAAGATACCGTGAACGAGATCGCAGCCACCACTACGAACGAGCCCGTGTCCAACTTCTCCTCGGACATCACGAATTTCACCCTCTTCATGCGCCTGTCGGCGGGCCCGACACCGGCGCCGGCCACGCTCAACACCGTGCTGGGCGAGATCGGTTTCCTCGATGTCGGCTGCGGTCTCTGTCACATTCCGTTCCATGTGACCGGCAACTCGGACTATTCCAACCAGAGCTTCGTGACCTATTTCCCATTCAGCGACATAGCGCTCCACGATATGGGCACAAAGCTCGAGGACCAGATCTCGCAAGGCGGGGCCGACGGCTTCCAGTTCCGCAGCGCACCGCTCTGGGGCGTCGGCCAGCGGGTCTTCTTCCTGCACGACGGCAGGACCAGCAACCTGCTGACCGCGATCGAGGACCACAAGAGCAAGGGTTCCGAAGCGAACATCGTCATTGACAACTTCAACCTGGCGGGTCCCATCGTCGAGCAGCAGATTCTGGACTTCCTGCGCTCGCTCTGAACCGTCAACCGGGCCGGTTCCCGCTCGAATTCGAGCGGGAACCGTTCGCCGGTCCGGCAGCCCCGGCGAGGTCCCGGCCGCCGCGACCTCCCGGTCGGACTCGGGCCGCCCAACGGTGGGACGACTTAGCCGATTCCGCGCGCGCCGGGTCCAGCCCAGCCGTACCAGGCTGAGGCGCGGGGCCGAATTCCGCGACGGCGGACACCGATACCGTCGCCTCACGGCTCCGGCTCGGCGGAACCACCCAACTTCCCGGTGACAGATCCCGGCGATCCGAGCCACCGGCGGCTGTGCGGTCCGGCAACAATTTATAAAGTGTTAAGCCCGCCGGCGAGAACTCGCCCCCTCCGAAACTCTGCGACATTTTTTCTCGATGGTTAATGGAATAAAAACATTCCCCGAAAGGAAGCAGAGATTTGGATCCGCCCCGGTGCCGGTCGCCGGTCGCGGCGTTGGATTGCCCGATCCGCCGCCGAGGGGATCCGTCTAGCCCGCTTCAGTTGAGGTAATGATCTTTCGTCTTGCCTAATATTTCCCCGGTGGAGACAGAGCACGCCAAATACCTTTAGGAGAAATGCCCGCTGTATCGATCGATTGCTTGAGTTGCTAAAGTAATGGCCAATTAGTCGGCCAGATTATTTCATCGAATTCTCTTGGATTTTTAGAATTATGCGGCCTAAGGTCGGTCCCACTGGCTTCGGAGAAATGGTCCGGAGCCTTCTGGGAGGAGTTTCAGTATGTTTACTTTGGATCTTCCAAGCTCACGCTTGCATCGGGGGATTGCATTCGCGGTTTTGCTGGCCTGCGGCGTCGCCGGGTCGGCTTTCGCCCAGATCGACCCGGGCGTCCGTGGCGGCCCGGCCGATGCCGGCGGGCCGTTGCCGGGCCTCGCCGGCGGGGACCTCATCCTGTTCGACGCGGCGGCGATCCGCTTCAACGAGGTCGACTCGGTCTCCGGCACCATCGACGACCGGACCAATACGGCGACCCAGATCACCGGCGCCGGCCTGGGGCCGGGCTTCAACGGCAATGATTGCGCCTTGTGCCATGCCCAGCCTGCGGTCGGCGGGTCGAGCCCGTTCACCAACCCACAGATCCGCATCTCCACGCTCGACGGGGCGAAGAACACGGTCCCGGCCTTCATCACCACCAACGGCCCCACGCGCGAGGCGAGGTTCATCAACAATCCCAACGGCACACCCGACGGCGGCGTTCACGATCTCTTCGTCATCACCGGCCGCACGGACGCGACTCAAGACGGCACGACCTGCACCGCCGCCCAGCCGAACTTCCCCCAAGCGCTGGCCGCCAACAACGTCATCTTCCGGATTCCGACGCCGGTCTTCGGTCTGGGTCTGGTGGAGAACACGCCCGACGTCAATCTGACCAATGATTCGGCGCTGGTCGCCAACCTCCAGGAAATGGAAGGCATCTCCTCGGGCGACTTCAATCACAGCGGCAATGACGGCACCATCACCCGCTTCGGCTGGAAGGCGCAGAACAAGTCGCTCCTGATGTTCGCCGGCGAGGCCTACAACGTCGAGCAGGGGGTCACCAACGACCTCTTCCCGAATGAGCGGATCGATCTGGGCGACTGCATGTTCAACACCTTGCCCGAGGATACGGTCAACGAGATCGCGGTCACCACCACCAACGACCCGGTGTCCAACTTCTCTTCGGACATCACCAACTTCACCCTGTTCATGCGCCTCTCCGCCCCGCCGACGCCGGGTCCGTCCAACCTGTTCACGCAGCTCGGAAATGCAGCCTTCTTCGATGTCGGCTGCGGACTCTGCCATCTGCCGTTCCATGTCACCGGCAAGTCGGACTACGGCAATCAGAGCTTCGTGACCTATTTCCCGTTCAGCGACATAGCGCTGCACGATATGGGAACCGGGCTTCAGGATCAGGTCTCCCAGGGCGGTGCCGATGGCCAGCAGTTCCGCAGCGCCCCGCTCTGGGGTGTCGGCAAGCGCGTCTTCTTCCTCCATGACGGAAGGACCAACAACCTGCTGACCGCGATCGAGGACCACAAGAGCAGCGGCTCGGAAGCCAACCAAGTCATCAACAACTTCAATCTGGCGGGACCGCTGGTCCAGCAGAACATCTTGGACTTCCTGCGGTCGCTCTGAGCCGCGAGCCGATCCGGTTCCCTGTCGATTTGGCCCGGGAACCGGCCGAAGGGGGCATATTTGGCGGGCAACATCACCGGTTCGGGTGATCTTGTTCGCCGGTGGCGGCTGCATCGTGCGGCCGCCGCTCGCTCGAAGTCGCGCGACCAGATCTATCGCCACGGACCCGCGCTCGGCCCGGTCGCTGTCGACGCTTCGAGCCGAGTCGGCGTTCATTCGGTCTGATTCGCACGCTGACCGCGGCGCGGTCCGGCCCTCGCACCGTCTGTCGCCCGGCCTCGGCGCGCGATCGGCCGGCCCGGCCCCGACTGTGGCATTGCGCTCGGATGCATCTGCCGGTCGGCGGAGCCGGCGGGCAGGAGCCACTCGCGGCTGAACATACATAAAATCATTTAGAAATCGTTAATCAGGCTTTTTTAAGGTCGTCCAAGCTCGAGGTGGGTTCCCCACCCGCCCAACAGCTGCGACGTTTTTTCTCGGCAGGCCTATGGAATAAATCTGACCGGCAGCGGGCGTAGGTATTGCGGTGTGGTGCGGCCGAGACTGTTGCCAAGCCCGTCGAATTGTCGCGGCGCCAGCGTGACGATCCTCCCAGCGGTCAGATATACTAAAGTAAATCTCTTGAATACATTATAATCTGTATAAATCCTGGTCAAACCCTCAAATAGACCCAACCGAGTTTGTAGAACCGGCGGCAATCATCATCGTTGTAATGACGCGCGTCTCTCCGCCGTTATTCCTCAGAATTTTTTAGAAATCGGATCATTGTGATGTACGATCCTCCCAGACAGCTCCACGGTCGTTCGATAGGGGCGTCAAGGGAGGATGTTCAGCATGTTTACTATAGATGTCTCAAGCTCTCGCTTGCATCGAAGAGTGGCGTTTGCCATGTTGCTGGCCTGTGGCGTCGCCGGATCGGCTTTCGCCCAGGTCGATCCGGGCGTCCGGGGCGGCCCGGCCGATGCCGGCGGTCCGCTCGCGGGTCTGACCGGCAACGATCTGATTCTGTTCGATGCGGCGGCGATCCGCTTCAATGAAGTCGATTCGGTCTCCGGCACGATCGACGATCGGACCAACACCGCGACTCAGATCACCGGCGCCGGCCTCGGGCCGGGCTTCAACGGCAATGATTGCGCCTTGTGCCATATCCAGCCGGCCGTGGGCGGCGGCAGCCCCGCCAAAAACCCACAGATCCGCGTCGCCACGCTCGACGGCGCGAAGAACACGATTCCGCCCTTCATCACGGTGAACGGCCCGACCCGCGAGGCCCGCTTCATCAAGACTCCCGCCGGCACCCCCGACGGCGGCGTGCACGATCTCTTCGTCATCACCGGCCGGACGGATGCCACCCAAGACGGCACGACCTGCACGGCGACTCAGCCGAACTTCCCGCAGCAGCTGGCCTTGAACAACGTCATCTTCCGGATTCCGATCTCGATCTTCGGCGATGGCCAGATCGAAAATACTCCCGACGTCAATCTCAGCAACGATTCGGCGGCGGTCGCGGCCCTCCAGGAGGCGGCAGGCATCGTTTCCGCCGATTTCAACACGAGCGGCAACGACGGAACCATCACCCGCTTCGGCTGGAAGGCGCAGAACAAGTCGCTGCTGATGTTCTCCGGCGAGGCCTACAACGTCGAACAGGGGGTCACCAACGATCTGTTCCCGAACGAGCGCATCGATCTCGGGGATTGCATGTTCAACACCCTGCCCGAAGATACCGTCAACGAGATCGCCGTCTCGACGACCAACGACCCGGTCTCCAACTTCTCTTCGGACATCACCAACTTCACCCTGTTCATGCGGCTTTCGGCGGGTCCGACGCCGGCGACGCCCAACCCGGTCACGATCGACGGAAACGTCGCCTTCATCGATGTCGGCTGCGGCCTCTGCCACTTGCCGTTCCATGTCACCGGCAAGTCGGACTACAGCAACCAGAGCTTGGTGACCTATTTCCCGTTCAGCGACATTGCGCTGCACGACATGGGCTCCGGGCTGCAAGATCAAGTCTCCCAAGGTGGCGCCGACGGCCAGCAGTTCCGCAGCGCGCCGCTGTGGGGCGTCGGCAAGCGGATCTTCTTCCTTCACGACGGCCGGACCAGCAACCTGCTGACCGCCATCGAGGATCACGCGAGCAGCGGCTCGGAAGCGAACCAGGTCATCACCAACTTCAATCTGGCCGGACCGATCGTCCAGCAGGAGATTCTGGACTTCCTGCGCTCGCTCTGACGCAGCCTCTCAAGACCGGTTCCCGCGCGGATCGGGAACCGGTCCCAGACGCACGTTCGGCGGACAGTTTCCCCGGAACGGGTGGTACTGTATCTCGATGGCGGCTGCATCGCGCGGCCGCCATTCGCTTTTGCGCGTTCCCCCGGGCCGACCCGGCCGGGCGGGACCGGCTCAGTTGCCGGGACCCCCAACGACCAGACCGGTCTCGACCTCCACGGGTCGTCCATCGACCGTATGAGGCTTGAAGACCCACTTCATCAGCGTCGGGGTGAGGGTGTCGCTCTGCCCCTCGTCGGCGCCGATCACGTGAACCTGGCGGACCCGACCATCGGTGCCGATGATCAGCCTGACCGGTAATTTCAGCCCGGCGGGGGCGATTTGCGGCACGGTGACCACATGGAGCAAGGTCTCCGGTGAAGAGTAGCCCTTGATGCAGACCGGGATCGCCGGTGCGGCATCCTCGACCGGCTCCGTCCCCTTCCGCGACGGCAGCGACATGGCATCCAGGGCGCGGACGGCCTTCTCCGTCGACGCCCGATCCGTCCCGGTGATGTTGAAGATGAGGACGTGGCAGCGCAGTTCCGCCGCGAGCCAGGTGCGATAGAGACCGCCGGCACTATAATCGACCCGCTGGAATTTCTGTCCGGCGATCGTGACGGCGCCCTGCTCGCGATCGATCACCATATTGGGCACCTTCAGGATGCCCTGCTCGAAATCCGCGGTCATATCCTGGGCGTTTTCGAACCCCTTGACGCTGAAGAACAAGTCTTGGGCGCCGACGAGAACCGACACGTTCTCGGCTTTCGGGCTCTCGAATCTCGTCAGGACGTAATAGCCCAGCCGTGAGGGCGGCGGCCCGGCCAGCCCCTCCGACCAGCCGGGCGGCAGCGGCAGGGTGAGGCCGAAATACCGGTTTCGATAGACCGCGTCGCTGACCGACCCGGATTCCGGGAGCGGACTGTCGGTACTGGTACCTTCCACTGCGCGCTGCACGGCGAGGTCGTCAGCAATCTGCGGCCGAACTCCCGGTTCCGCTGCCCGGGCCGGGATCCCCCAATACCCCAACGAAACCCCGAGCGACAGTGTCATGAGAACTTTAAAACGAACTCTGGCGATCAATTTCCTCTCCCTGGCGATTATGATCGACCGAGCCGGTGGGTTGGAGACCCGCGGCCGGTTAACTGAAAGTACACATTTTGCGTGTCTCTGTACATTACATGTCTCGATTTTCGAAAGCGCACAACTGTTGTGTAAATCATCTTAGAGTAATTCTAGTGTAATAAGACAAATGCCCGCATCCCAGGAAATATAAGAAATATATACGCTTGAATTAGTTGATCTTCAGCGCTTGACGGGAAAAGAGATTAGAATTATTTTAACTATACGCAACGGATTCGACGGGAATTAGTGCAACTGGCACTACTTGCCCGCGACCGGCGTAAAATTCTGTCGAAGTAGACACCGCAAAGGTGACGCAACGACAGTCGCACGGCCTCAGGCCGGTCAATGTTTGGGAGGATCATTGAATGAGACGGAACGATTTTATCAATTTGACCAGTGTCAGTACGATTGCGATCGCGCTGGGAGCCGCCTTCATTGCGGCCCCACACGCGGCCTTCGGCCAGGCCGCCTCGGGTGTCGTCGATCCCGGCGTTCGCGGTGGTGCCGCCGGTGCCGGCGGACCGCTGCCCGGTCTGCAGAACACCACGGCCGTGCCCGAGCTCACGATGTTCTTCGATGCGCGGGAGCGCTTCGGCGAAATCGACTCGGTCATCGTCGGCGGAGTCGATATCGACGCGCAGCCCGGCCGGGAGACGGGCGGCGGCCTCGGACCGGCCTTCAACGGCAATTCCTGCGAGCTCTGCCATATCCAGCCGGCTGTCGGTGGCACCGGCCCGGCGACCAATCCGCAAATCGCCCTCACCACGCTCGACGGTGCCAAGAACACGGTGCCGCCGTTTATCACGGCGAACGGCCCGACCCGCGAGGCGCGCTTCATCAAGACCGCGAACGGCACCCCCGATGGCGGCGTGCACGATCTCTTCTCGATCGCCGGCCGCAGCGACGCCACCGGCTGCAACTACAACCAGCCGAATTTCCCGCAGCAGCTCGCCATCAACAACGTCATCTTCCGGATTCCGACTCCGCTTTTCGGCCTCGGCTTGATCGAAAATACCCCCGACGTCAATCTGAAGACCGATTCGACCAATGTTTCCGGTCCGCAGGCCGCGCTCGGCATCGCCTCGGGCGTGTTCAATATCAGCGGCAACGACGGCACGATCACCCGCTTCGGCTGGAAGGCGCAGAACAAGTCGCTCCTGTTGTTCGCCGGCGAGGCCTACAACGTCGAAATGGGCGTCAGCAACGAGATGTTCCCGAACGAGCGCATCGACCAGGCCGGTTGCCAGATCAATGCCACGCCCGAGGATTCGAGCAACTTCGTCGACACCGGCAGCGAGAATTTCCCGGCTTCCGATTTCGAATCGGATATCACCGATTTCGCGATCTTCATGCGCCTGGCCGGCCCCCCGATCCCGGTGGCGCTGAACAACACGACCACTCAGGGCAAAAACCAGTTCGTCAATGTCGGCTGTGCCGATTGCCACATCATCGGGCACACGACCGCTGCGTCGCCTTTCTCCAACCAGAGCTTCGTCAGCTTCCAGCCCTTCAGCGATATCGCCCTGCACGACATGGGCAGCGGGCTGCAAGACCAGGTCAGCCAGGGCAACGCCAACGGGACGCAATTCCGCACGGCACCGCTCTGGGGCGTCGGCCAGCGGATCTTCTTCCTGCATGACGGCCGGACCACCAGCTTGGTCACGGCGATCGAGGCTCATTCGAGTACCGGCTCCGAGGCCAATGAGGTGATCGCCAACTTCAACAAGCTCTCGGCCTTCGACCAGCAGGCAGTTGTCGACTTCCTGCGCTCGCTCTGACACCGACTCGGCGGGATCAGACTGGCGGGGTGAGGCTCGCATCGCGGCGTCGCCCCAGTCGGGACCTGTTGGATGAGGCATCCCGGAGTCGCAGGCTTTCCCGGCTGCGACTCCGGTGATCGCCGGGAAACGGGGGAGTCTCACGACGGTGCGCCCGCCATTCGCAGATCCGGTGAGGTGACGGATTCGCTGGGTCTGGCGTGCCCGCCGGCTCGCGGTCGCTGGGCGAGGAGACGAGTTTCGGATCGGCCGGGCCCGATGGGAAGGTTGCCGCCGCGGCGATCGATGGCCCATATATCCATCCGCGAGCGCGAGCCACCGCCGGGTGAGCCGGATCGGCATCGTTTATAAATCCTTAATAGGACAATTTCGTGTTGCGCTGCGACAACCGCAGGCTTCGTTGCCGCCGAACGGCTGCGGCGATTTTCTTCGATAGCACTATGGAATAAAACTTCTCACACAGTGCCCGGGAATTCGCCCTCGAGCGCCGCCTGAATTGGTCACCTGCCCGTGGTCGGCGCGAAGTTCCTGAAGTAAAGTCGAAAAAGAAACTTTGATATTGTCGACGTCTTGTTAGAAAAGGTCGAGCCCTACTTCACCAGTATCCAGATTCTTAGAATCCATCTAAGCGAAAATGCGGATATGACCCGGCTTGGTCGCCGGGTCATTCTCGGATTTGTCTTGCGTTTCGCGCGTCAACATGCAACAGTTCTAAGTATGGCCCCACAAAAAGTAGGATGGGGCCGCTAGGGAGGACGTTCGTCATGAGTCATTTGGATCTTCCGCGTATAATCACGACTCGAAAAGTTGCCTTTGCAATGCTGCTGGCTTGCGGCGTTGCCGGCTCTGCCTTCGCCCAGGTCGATCCGGGCGTCCGGGGCGGCCCGGCCGGGGCCGGCGGCCCGCTCGCCGGACTGACCGGCAACGATCTGATTCTGTTCGATGCGGCGGCGATCCGCTTCAACGAAGTCGATTCGGTCTCCGGCACGATCGACGACCGGACCAATACTGCGACGCAGATCACCGGTTCCGGCCTCGGGCCGGGCTTCAACGGCAATGATTGCACGTTGTGCCATATTCAGCCGGCCATCGGCGGCGGCAGTCCCGCCAAAAACCCGCAGATTCGCGTCGCCACGCTCGACGGCGCGAAGAACACGATCCCGCCTTTCATCCTGGTGAACGGCCCGACCCGCGAGGCCCGCTTCATCAAGACCGCCAACGGATCCCCCGATGGCGGCGTGCATGACCTCTTCGTCATCACCGGCCGCACGGACGCTACCCAAAACGGCACGACCTGCACGGCCACCCAGCCGAACTTCCCGCAGCAGCTGGCCGCCAACAACGTCATCTTCCGGATTCCGATCTCGATCTTCGGCGACGGCCTGATCGAGAACACCCCGGACGTCAATCTCAGCAATGATTCGGCGGCAGTCGCCGCGGCCCAAGAGGCGGCAGGCATCGTCTCCGCCGATTTCAACACCAGCGGCAATGACGGCACGATCACGCGCTTCGGCTGGAAGGCGCAGAACAAGTCGCTGCTGATGTTTGCCGGCGAGGCCTACAACGTCGAGCAAGGCGTCAGCAACGACCTGTTCCCGAACGAGCGGATCGATCTCGGCGATTGCATGTTCAACACTCTGCCCGAGGATACGGTCAACGAGATCGCCGTCTCGACGACCAACGACCCGGTCTCCAACTTCTCCTCGGACATCACCAACTTCACCCTGTTCATGCGCCTCTCGGCGCCGCCGACGCCGGCTCCGGCCACAGCGGCGACCATCGCCGGAGCAACGGCCTTCATCGATGTCGGCTGCGGCCTCTGCCACCTGCCGTTCCATGTCACCGGCCAGTCGGATTACAGCAACCAGAGCTTCGTGACCTATTTCCCGTTCAGCGACATTGCGCTGCACGACATGGGCACCGGGCTCGAGGATCAAGTCTCCCAAGGTGGTGCCAACGGCACGCAATTCCGCAGCGCTCCGCTCTTCGGAGTCGGACAGCGGATCTTCTTCCTCCATGACGGCCGGACCAACAACCTGCTGACCGCCATCGAGGACCACAAGAGCACCGGTTCGGAAGCGAACACCGTCATCAACAATTTCAATGCCGCGGGCGTCGTCGCCCAGCAGGAGATCCTGGACTTCCTGCGTTCGCTCTGAGTCTTTCTGTCGCCTGGAAACCGCGGATGCGCAGGCATCCGCGGTTTTTTTGCGCGCGCGTTCCGCTCGCCGGCACGCCGTCGAGCACACTGGCGCGGGCTTCGCACTCCAGCTGTCGGGGCAGGGCGAAGCAGGTGCCTTTTTGCTGCCGTCTTCACCCCGAAGCCCGCTCCCGCCGGCGACATCGGGTGGTCGGAACCGATTATCGTCACTCCGTCGAGGCGGCTGCCGCGTACGTCTCGCCAGCCGATCGGGCCGTCCGGTACCAACCCTGCCCCATAATTGCTACATGGCGGACGTGTGGAAAGGGGGCGATCCGGGCGAAAATGATATTGGAAAAATTCTAAAATTTGACCGAACTTTGTCCGAAATCGATTCCGTCGGTCGCCGATAGTTCTCGCATATAGCAAGGAAGTGAAATTAAAACGCCCGAAGAAAAAATCAATTTCCTAGGTTAAATTGGTGAATTTCTCGCTAAAATGCGAATCTTTCCGGGAATTTGTGCATACTTACTGATTTATGACAAGATATCCTGCTACAGATGCATACTATCAGCGGCTCCTGTGTTGAATACTGGGGAGCTCGTAGCAACGATCTCGTTCAGCAACAAATTTAAATTGTGGAATATGCTTATAATTAACTAGAGATAGCTAATATTAGTCGATAATTTTATTCCATCCCGTATTGCCAGAAATCGAGCATGGGGCGTATACGGTTGTCCTGGATGGGGCCGGTGAGTCCCATTCGGATATAGGGAGGAGTTCTACATGTCTCGATTGGATATTTCGCGCGTCCTATCATCTCGAAAAATTGCCTTCGCGATGGCACTGGCCTGCGGCGTTGCCGGCTCCGCCTTCGCCCAGGTCGATCCGGGCCCCCGCGGCGGCCCGGCCGGGGCCGGCGGCCCGCTCGCCGGGCTGACCGGCAACGACCTGCTCCTGTTCGAAGCGGCCTCGATCCGTTTCGATGAAGTCGATTCGGTCTCCGGCACCGTCGACGACCGGACCAATACTGCCACGCAGATCACCGGAGCCGGCCTCGGGCCGGGCTTCAACGGCAATGATTGCGCCTTGTGCCATATCCAGCCGGCCATCGGCGGCGGCAGCCCCGCCAAAAACCCGCAGATCCGCGTCGCCACGCTCGACGGCGCGAAGAACACGATTCCGCCTTTCATCCTGGTGAACGGCCCGACCCGCGAGGCGCGCTTCATCAAGACCGCCAACGGCAGCCCCGATGGCAGCGTGCATGACCTCTTCGTCATCACCGGCCGCACGGACGCTACCCAAAACGGCACGACCTGCACGGCCACCCAGCCGAATTTCCCGCAGCAGCTCGCCGCCAACAACGTCATCTTCCGGATCCCGATCTCGCTCTTCGGCGACGGCCTGATCGAGAACACCCCGGACGTCAATCTCAGCAATGATTCCGCGGCAGTCGCCGCGGCCCAAGAGGCGGCGGGCATCGTCTCCGCCGATTTCAACCTCAGCGGCAATGACGCGACGATTACGCGCTTCGGCTGGAAGGCGCAGAACAAGTCGCTGCTGATGTTCGCCGGCGAGGCCTACAACGTCGAACAGGGCGTCAGCAACGATCTGTTCCCGAACGAGCGGATCGATCTCGGCGACTGCATGTTCAACACTCTGCCCGAGGACACCGTCAACGAAATCGCGGTCACGACCACGAACGACCCGGTCTCCAACTTCTCCTCGGACATCACCAACTTCACCCTGTTCATGCGCCTCTCGGCGCCGCCGACGCCGGCTCCGGCCACAGCCGCGACCATCGCCGGGGCGGCGGCCTTCATCGATGTCGGCTGCGGCCTCTGCCACATCCCGTTCCATGTCACCGGCCAGTCGGATTACAGCAACCAGAGCTTCGTGACCTATTTCCCGTTCAGCGACATAGCGCTGCACGACATGGGCACCGGGCTCGAAGATCAAGTGTCCCAAGGCAATGCCAACGGCACCCAATTCCGCAGCGCTCCGCTCTTCGGAGTCGGACAGCGGATCTTCTTCCTCCATGACGGCCGGACCAACAACCTGCTGACCGCCATCGAGGACCACAAGAGCACGGGTTCGGAAGCGAACACCGTCATCAATAATTTCAATGGCGCGGGCGTGACCGCCCAGCAGGAAATTCTGGACTTCCTGCGCTCGCTCTAACTTCGTTCCGAGACTGGGGACCGCGGATGCGATGCATCCGCGGTTCTTTTTTGTAAGGCGCGATCGTCCTCGCGACTAGTTGTTCTCGAATACGAGCCCGGTCTCGACCTCGACCGGCTGGCCCTTCACCTCGTAAGGCTTGAACACCCACTGGGCCACCGCATCCTCGATCAGCTTCTTGCTGCCTTCGGGGGCGCGGATGACGTGGACATGTTTCACCTTCCCGTCCTTGCCGATGATGATGCGCACGGGCATTTTGACGAACTTCGGGCCTTCCAGCGACGGCTGCACCCGGTGCACGAGCGTCTGCTCGGTCGCATAGTCCTTGATGCAGACGGGGAAGGACGAGCCGGCATCGGCGCTCCCGTCGGTGGTGGCGGAGGCTTCCGGCGGCAGGGTCATCGCCTCGAAGCTGGCCGCGAGCTTGTCGAGCTGCGCCGGGTCGGGCGAGGCGATGGTAATGGTCACGATGTGACACCGGATATCGGTCGCCAGGAAGATGCGCGACAGGATCGCGCCGGTGATCGGCAGCCGCGCAAAGCTGCGCCCGGCGACGGTCACTTGCGCGGGCGGCGTGTCCGCCTTCATTCCCTCCATCCGCTGGGTGGCGTGCTGGAGGTCGGTCGCCTGCGCCATGGCACTGGCCGCGGGCTTGAACGCGAAGAACATGTCTTGGGCGGCGAAGAGCAACGTCGGCGAAGTCTTGTCCGGGCCTTGTGGCGTGTTCAGCACGTAGTAGCCGTTGTTGGAGGGGCGCGCCGGGTCGAGGCCGGCGCTCCATCCCGGCGGCAGCGGATAGGTCAGGCCGAAATAGGGGTTGCGGTAAGCCCCGTCCGAGATCTTGCCGTCTTCGGGGTCGGCATCGGCAGCAGCAGCGCCCCCCGCCGCCAACAGGAGCAGCATTGCCGAGCCGATCCACAAGTTGCGAATGTTCATGACACCTCCCAGAGAATGATTTTTCGGCCGGCACTATCCCATGGCCGGCCGGCACTGTGAAGCAGGTGCGAGCGCTCGGTCCGCCGAGCCCTATTCCAGGAGCCGATCGGCCGGCAGCTCGGCGAGGAGCGGGGCCAGATGGCGCTCGTACACGTGCCATCTCCCGACGGCGCTCTGGTAGATCGGCTGGCGCACCTGTGCGACGCTGGCTGTCAGCACCGGGCGTTCGGTCCGGTGGAAGGCGAGGCACGCATCGGCCCATTCGAGGCCGCAATAATCGATCAGGCGTCGCGCCTCCGTCTCGAGATCGGTGACGAGATCGGCGTACCGGATCTCGAACATGGCGTCGGCGGGCAGGATCCGGCGCCAATGGGCCATGAGCGCGTCGTAGTGGCGCCAATAGCGGCCGAGTTCGCCCAGATCGTAGCTGAAGGCCTGGCGCGGGCCGGTGAACAGCTTCGAGTAGCAAGACAGGCAGGTATCGACCGGATTGCGCCTGGTATGGATGATACGGGCGTTCGGCAGGATCAGCCGGATCAAGCCGATATAGAGAAAATTCGCCGGCATTTTGTCGCTGATCCGGTCCGCATCGCCGCCCCGCGCCCGCAGGCCGGTCGCATAGCGCCGTCCGAATTCGCCGAGCTCCGCGGCACCGACCGAGAGAATACCCTGTGGATAAGGCAAAGCCTGGGCGAGCTTCGAGATTTCGTCGAGTTCGCCGGCGCCGAACACCCTGGGGTGGCTCGCCAGGATCTGCTCCACCAGAGTCGTACCCGAGCGCGGCATCCCGACGATGAAGATCGGGGCCGGCGATGGATCGCCGCTTCCGGCGTTTTCGCGCAGGAATTCGGGCGTGAAGATCTGCTCGATCCGCCGGAACTGATCGAGCGTCGCCGCTTCGTCGTAGCGGAGCTCGCGCCGCTTCAGCGCGTTGCCTGCGAGCATCTGGGCGAACGCGTCGTCGTGCCGGTCGAGATCGGCATAGATCTTGGCCAGGGCAAAATGCAGTGGCGCCCGCGCATTGTCGGCGAGTGCGCCCTTGTCGGCCGCGAGCCGCTCCATCATCGCCAGTTCCGGATCCTCGGGCCCGATCTTCCGGACTTCGGTCAGGTCGAGGAGCGCCCCGGTATGTTTGGGATCGAGCGCGATGGTCTTGCGCAAGGCTGCCGCCGCCTCGTCGAAACGGCCGAGTTCCTTCAAGGTGTTGCCGAGATTGTTCTGGGCCTCGACGTACCCCGGCTCCAAAGAGAGCGCCTGCTCGTAGCAGGCCACCGCCGCCTCGGGGCGGCCGACCAGGCGGAGCACGCTGCCGAGATTGTTGTGGGCGTCGGCATAGCCGGGCTGCAGCGCGATGGCGCGCCGGTAATGCGTCTCCGCCTCCTCCCGGCGTCCCGCCGCCTGCAGCGAATTGCCGAGATTATTGTGCCCGATGGCGAATTCGGGATTGACCGCCAGCGCCCGGCGGTACTGCTCGATCGCCGCTTCGCTGCGGCCGAGGGCCTTCAACGTGTTGCCGAGATTATTGTGCGCCTGGAAAAAATCCGGCCGGAGCGCCACCGCCCTTTGGAAATGCAGTGCCGCATCGTCCGGGCGCTTCAGCGCGCCCAGGGCTATCCCGAGATTATATTCCGCCTCGGCGGATTGGGGATTGCGGCGGAGCGCGCGGCGAAACAGGCTCCGCGCCTCTTCCCAGCGACGCTGCTGGCTACGCAGAAGCCCGAGCCCGTGCAGCGCGTCGAACTGGCCGCGATCGGCTTTCAGGATCGCCTGATAAAGCGCCTCCGCCTCCGGCAATTTTCCTTGCCGGTGGAGAGAGGATGCGCGCTCGACGCTCAGCACGGCCTGTGGGCGGACGGTCGGAGGGGGGCTGACATTTGCGAGTTGGCTCGAGACCCGATCGGCAGTCCGGCAACCAGTGCGGCCTGCGCTCGAGAGACCTACTATGGTTTTCCGCCGATGGGAAGAGCCGGGAACTCGAGCAGGCCCCGGGCTCCGAAATTCGTGACCGGTGGTGCCGGCCATCGGGACGACGACGGTGGGCCGCACCCCCATCGACGGTGCCTCCGGCTGCCATCGCTACTGCACCGCCGAGCCCGTGACCGGCAACACTGACCAGGGCTTCGTGCCCGATCGGCCGTCCACTGATCTCGCCCTGCACGACATGGGCTCGCGCACACCTCTCCCCGGCCGGCCCGACTCGGACGACTACGAATCGTAGTCGCAACCAGCCGACCGCGCCGCTCAATTTTCTCGAGAGCGAGCGGGATAGCCAGCTCTATCGACGGCGGAACTCTGAAGAATCGAACTAGAATTAAAGCAATTCCAATGTTAGTAATTAATTAACCAACACGCGGGTGCAGCCTGGATCCCTGGCCCGGACTGTGTCTTTACGTCGCGGGATGGAATAAAGGGCCGCGACGTTCGCGGCCCGGGCGGCATTTCCTACTCGGATAGGGGCAGGATCATCGGCACGGACTGAACGCGGTCAGTCTGGTCGGCACAAATGAGCGATGAATATTCTAGAGTACTATCGCCAGCGCGAAATAATAAAATCCTGCCATCCGAGTCTCTGACTCGCGCCGTTCCAGCGTTCTCGATAATGCAAAAGATTAGCTCCATGTCAACACAACAACAATTTATGGGCGTTCTATGGAATTTAGAATGCTGCGATGCAATAGTGGCAGCCGATTCGCGCAGGCGGATCCATTTTCATGAATCGGGAGGATGTTAACCATGCTTGATTTCCAGCATTTGAGCGTTACCTGGTCCAGCCGGCTCGCCTTCGCCCTGTTGCTGGCGACCGGCGTCGCCGCCCCGGCCCTGGCCCAGACGGCGAAGGACCCCGGTGTCCGCGGCGGTGCCGCCGGCGCCGGCGGCCCTCTCCCCGGACTGGTCGGCAAGGACCTCAAATTGTTCGAAGCGACCGCGATCCGCTTCAACGAAGTCGATTCGGTCTCCGGCACCATCGACGATCGAACCAATACCGCGACCCAGATCACCGGTGCCGGCCTCGGACCGTCTTTCAACGGCAATGATTGCGTGCTGTGCCATATTCAGCCGGCCATCGGCGGCGGCAGCCCCGCGAAAAACCCGCAGATCCGCGTCGCCACGCTCGACGGCGCGAAGAACACGATCCCGCCCTTCATCCTGGTGAACGGCCCGACCCGTGAGGCGCGCTTCGTCAAGACCGCCAACGGCACGCCCGACGGCAGCGTGCACGATCTCTTCGTCATCACCGGCCGGACCGATGCCACTCAAAACGGCCAGACCTGCACCGCGACCCAGCCGAATTTCCCGCAGCAACTGGCCCTCAACAACGTCATCTTCCGGATTCCGATCTCCATCTTCGGAGACGGCCAGATCGAAAACACCCCTGATGTCAATCTGACCAACGATGTCGCCGCGATCGCCTCCTTTGCCGAAGGCGACGGCATCACCACCGGGGTCTTCAACCTCAGCGGCAACGACGCCACGATCACCCGCTTCGGCTGGAAGGCGCAGAACAAGTCGCTGCTGATGTTCGCGGGTGAGGCCTACAATGTCGAGCAGGGCGTCTCCAACGATCTGTTCCCGAACGAACGGGTCGATCTCGGCGATTGCATGTTCAATACCCTGCCCGAGGACACGCTGAACAACGTCGCCGTCACGAACACGAATTTCCAGCCGTCCAACTTCTCGTCGGACATCATCAACTTCACCCTGTTCATGCGCTTGACGGCGGCACCGACACCCGTGGCGGCGACGGCGACGACGACGATGGGCGAGGCGGCCTTCGTCACTGTCGGTTGCGATCTCTGTCACATCCCCACGCATGTGACCGGCAGTTCGGACTACACCAACCAGAGCTTCGTGACCTATTCGCCGTTCAGCGATATAGCACTGCACGACATGGGCACGGGGCTCGCCGACGGAGTCACCCAAGGCGGGGCGAACGGGACCATGTTCCGCACCGCACCGCTGTGGGGCGTCGGCCAGCGGATCTTCTTCCTCCACGATGGCCGGACCAGCAACATCGTGACCGCGATCGAAGACCACATGAGCAGTGGCTCGGAAGCGAATACCGTCATCTCCAATTTCAACGCCTTGTCGGCCCAGAACCAGCAGGCTCTGGTCGATTTCCTGCGCTCGCTCTGAGAATAGACGCCAACGGGAACCGCGGATGGCGAGCCGTCCGCGGTTCTCTCTTTGCCGAGAGGGGCCGCGCTACTCGGTCTCGAACACCAGGCCGGTTTCGACTTCGACTGGTTTGTCGCTGACGCGGAGCGGTTTGAACCGCCACTGGCCCAACGCCGTCTCGATAGTCTTGCGCTGTTCGGGATCGCCCGCGATGACGTGGATGTGCTTCACCGTGCCGTTCTTGGCAATGATGATCCGGACCGGCACCTTCATCGCTTTCGGACCTTGGAGCACCGGCTCGACTCGATGCGTGATCGTGTGGTCGGTCGCATAGTTCTTGATGCAGATTGGCAAATTCGTGCCCGCTTCGGTCCGGCCGGCACTGGTGGCGGAGGCGGCGGCCAACGACAGGGCGTTGAAGCTCGGGACGAGCGTGTCGAGCGACGCCGAGTCGGGTGCGGCGAGGCTGATGCTCACGACGTGGCAGCGGATCGTCGTGGCCAGGACGAGACGGGACGAGGCCTCGCCGTCGATCGCGAGCCGGGCAAAGCTTCGACCGGCGATCGTCACTTGGGTCAGCCGCGTTTCTGCCCTCGGTTCGGCGGAAGCCTTCCGGCGGAGATCGGCCGCCATCTGCATGGCATTCGCGATCGGCTCGGGCGAAAAGAACATGTCCTGGGCGGCGATCACCATGGTCGGACCGCGACCGTCGCGGCGAACCGGGGTGTTCAGCACATAGTAGCCGTCGCTCGAAGGCGGGGCCGGCTCCGGCCCCTCGGCCCAGCCCGGGGCCAAAGGGTAGATCAGGCCGAAATAGGGGTTGCGGTAGGTCCCGGCGGTGATCTTGCCGTCTTCCGGATCGAGTTCGGCGGCGCCAGCCGTTCCCGCTGCGAGGGCGAGAAGCAACAGCAGCCCAACCCATCCACGGTGACCTTCCATGACGAGGCTCCGAGCAAATCCGCAACTGAAGACTTTATCTCACGCGCGGCCCGCCTCGGAAAGCCGGTGCGCCGGGAATCCGGCCCCACCGCGTCGGTGACGATTTCGGGACGATCCGGGCGGCGAGGCGGTTCAGTGCCTCGCCGCTGGTCACGGTTCCGTCTCGGATCGGTTCGCCGGGCGGTCGGTCGCGAGTTCCGCCGGCTCAGCCGATCGCGGTGTCAGGCGGCGGCATGTCGGCGAACCGACCTCCAGGGCTCGATCAGCCCCGACGGCAGCGCCCCGCGGTTCGCTTGGACCAGCGGCAACACCAGCACTCGGGCCGGATTCTCGCGGACCATGGTGATGCCGTGCGGAGCGGCGGGACGAAAGCCGAACCGGCCATAATAGGCCTCGTCGCCGACCAGAACGACCGAGCGATAGCCGATGATCGCGGCACGGTCGAGGCTGCACCGGATCAGCTGGTCGGCGAGGCCGGTCCTGCGCCGGCTTTCGGCGACTGCGACCGGGCCGAGCAGCAGCGACGGCGACCCACCGATGGTGATCGGCCAATAGCGGATCGTGCCCGCCAGCACGCTATCCGCCAGTGCCACCAGGCACAACGGCATCAGGCTTTCGACACCCTGCCGGAAGGAATAGGAGATTTTGGCGTGGCGATCGGCGCCGAAGGCCCGGTCCAGCAGCGTCTCGATCGCGCCGGCGTGCTCCGGGCGCTCGGTGGTGATCTTGATCATCGTGTTCTCTCCCAAGAATAGCCGGGCATGAAGATCGTCCGGCTGTCTCGGGCAAGTCCGCTGGCGGCTTCAGTGCCGACAACCCCTCGTGCCGAGGCGGCCGAACGGTGCTACGACACCCTGCGGGCGTCGGCAGTTCGTTCGTCGTCGGGCGGGCGGGGCTGTCATGGGCACTCGCGGATCTGCTGCGGGTCCGCGGAAAGTGAGGAAAGCCCGGGGCCGTGTCAAGACGGCGTGCCCATGATCACAGCGGCCGGCAGACCAGCGTCGCCGTCGCGTCGGCTGGCGGGTCACCGGCAATTGCCGGTGGCCGTCCGGGGGCAATCGGCATACCAGGGATCGCCGCTCAAACTGTCCAGGACGAAGACGAAGCCGGCGAGCAGCAGCACCAACACGACGAGCCCGCCCAAGAGCGCCAGGGGATTGTGGTATTCGGCATGCTGCCGCTGGGTTTGCCGGGCGCGGCGGTCGGCTTCGACTGCCTCCACAGCGGCGGCGGCCTCGTTCAAGGCGTCGCGACGGGCGATGAAGGCGCGTGTCTTCGACGACGGCCCCGGCCCCGTTCCTTCCTGTTCGCCATCGGGTCTGCCCATCCGAATCGGCCTCCGTGCCGGGGATACCGCCTCGCGGCGGCAGACAAGTACTCGACTGAACTCGACCCGACGCATTCGAAACGACCATCGACGGCAATCGATCGGAGACTTCGCCCGCCGCGGCCGGGAAACTTCCCGGCGTGAACCGAGGCGGATCGAAGGCGCCGCACAATGATGACACAATGCCGCGGCGATAAAAGCCGCTTGTCTGCGGTGCCACCTCCGCTAAAGTCCGCCTCGGTTGATGGGGTTTGGGGACGAAGGGGGTTGATTTGTTCAGACGAGTCTTGTCCGGCGCGACGGCCGCGTCGTTGGCACTGGCACCGGTGATCGCCGATGCTGGTTGTTTCACCGAGGCGGAATGGAAAGCCGCCCATGTCAAGGCCCTGCAGCTCGATCTGCAGGTGGCGGCGCTCGAATGCGCGAACGTCGTCGGAGCCAGCTATACCGACGAGTACAATTCCTTCATCAATCGCTTCAACGACCGACTCGCGGTCGAGGGCAAGGTCCTGCGCGCCCATTTTCAGCGCGTTTATGGTGGGGCGTCTTTGAAGGAGCTCGATATTTTCGTGACCAAGGTCGCGAATTACGCTTCGGATCGGAGCATGCAGGACATGTCTTTCTGCGCCAATTCCGCCGGCGTGTTCAAGGATGCTCTGGCGATCGAGACGCCGGCGCTGGAAGAGGCGGCATTGCGGCATGTCGTCGATCACGCCCAGATCGGCGAAGTCTGTGTCGCTGCGCCTGCCGCCAAGAAGGCGAAGAAACTCACGACCGCGGCGAAATAGCTCCCACTCGTTCGGCTCTGCCGCTCGACAATAAAAAAGGGCGTGCCCGGAACCCCGGGCACGCCCTGTTCATGTTCCCCTAGAGTGTGCGGCCCCGGCGGATGGCGACAATCCGCCGGGGCCGATACCTCACTGCAGGACGATTTCCGCCCGGCGGTTCTGTGCCTCGCGAACACCGTCGGCGGTCGGAACCAGCAGTCCGGTCTTGCCGACGCCGATCGTGCTGATGCCCCCGGCTGCGACACCGTCGGCGATCAGCTGCTTCTTGACTGCCGCGGCACGCCGCTCGGACAGGCCCTGGTTGTACTGGGCCGAGCCGACCGTGTCAGTATGGCCGGTGACCACGATCCGGGTCACATGGCCGGCGTTGACGTTGTCGGCGGCGGCCTGGATCACCTTGGCCGCAGCCGCGGTTATGTCGGACTTGTTGAAGTCGAAGAACACCTGGAAGGAGCGTTGCGCCTCGACGACCGGCGGCGGCGGGGGCGGCGGGAGCGGCGCCGGCGGGACGACCACGGGTGCCGGCGGCGGCGGCGGGGATCCGAAATCGATTCGCAGGGTCAGCAGGACGTTGTGCGAGTCGATGTCGAAATTGGCGCTGTGGGGTGCGGCCGGAATGCTGCCCGGGCTGACCGTGAGATCGCTGCTGCCGATATAGCGATAGTCGAGACCGAGCAGGAGCTGCGGTGCAATCGCATATTCGACGCCGGCAATGGCTTGATAGGTAAAGACATGGCTGTAGACGTCGATCGGCTGGATGCCGACCGGGAAGGTGGCGCCGCTGATCCGGTCGGCGCCGATGCCGATGCCGGCACCGATATGCGGCGTCCAGGGCGTGCCCGTGTCGAAATCATAGAGGGCGTTGCCCAACACGGTGAATTGGCTGAGACGGCCGTTATTCGAGATGAAGCCCGTGCTGATGTCGTCGGCGCCATAGCCGACTTCGATTTCGGTCCGGACCCCGTTACCCCAGCCCCAGCCGAGGGCCGCCGTAGTCCGAAAACCGGTTTTGAACGAGGTCGTGGTCGCGACATCACTCGTCTCACCCGGCTGTTCCGACGGTGTGATGGCCTCGACGAATGACGGGCCGGCCGCCACGGAGCCGTAAGGGCCGGTCGTCGGATCCGCGAGCGCTGCCGCCGACACCGTCGCGAGCAGCATTGCCGCAGCCAAGCCAACAGTTTTCTTCATCGTTATCCCTCCGCTCGACGAGCACTATATCTATTCGGGGATGAATGGCCCCGGCTCGTTAACTGTTCAACGATGCTCGGCAAGTTATCCATCCCCTTTTGCCGGCGGCCGGGCCATTTCTATCGAGCTGTGGCGCCGAATCCACGATTTGGCGTCACGGCTCCGTTGAAACACGCGGCCAGGGTGGATTGTCCGCGCATGACGGATTTCGGCAATTGGACCCGATCGAGATCCGAACCGGGCGGGTGAATCAGCATGCCGGCTTCCCGCGACACGCGATCGGAGCGGGAGGAATGATCACCTTGTTAAGCAAAAGGGATCGGCGGATGGATCGTACTCTGCCCAGCCGTCGCGGACACCGGCGATCCCGGATGGCCGGACGGCCGTCATGCGCTGCTTTGGGTCGCAGGGGCGGGCGCCACTTGGTAGTTGGCATTCCGGTCCAGCTTGCGCAACGATAGCCGCCGGCCGGTATGGTCGTATGTCGGGAGGGGGTGTGCGTTGGAGACGTGGCGTTGGAAGTTCTCGCTGGCGGCTGCGACCGCGGTCGCGGCGGCGGTGGCTCTGATGGTCTCTGTCCGCGCGGACGATATCGCCGGGATCGTGGCCAACCGCCAGGCTGCCATGAAGGTGTTGTCTGCCAACATCAAGATCGTCAGCGACTTCACCGAGGGCAAGACCGATACGGCAGCGGCGCTCGCGGCGGCGACCCTCCTCGTCGCCACAGCCAAAACCGTGCCGTCGCTGTTCCCTCCCGGGACAGGCATGGAGGCCTTGCCCGGCAAGAGCGGGGCGAGACCGGAGATCTGGACGAAGCAGGCGGAGTTCGCAGGCCACGCGGAGACTCTGGTCACCGTGACCCAGACTCTGCTCGCCACTGTCCAGACGGGTGATCCGGCGGCGACGCGGGAGCAACTCCTGCTTGCGGGCAAGGACGGGTGCGGAAGCTGTCACGATGCGTTCCGCGTGAAGATTTGACGAGATCGCCGGTGTCGCGGGCGATGCGCCTCGCGTTTGCCGGGTTGATCGCAGCCACGCCGGCCGCCGCGGCCGATGGCCATGTCGATCGCGGCGCCTATTTGTTCAAGGCTGCGGGGTGCGCCGTATGCCACACGGATAGCGAGCATGGCGGACCGGCGCTGGCCGGCGGCCGGGCGCTCAAGACCGATTACGGCACCTTTTACACCCCGAACATCTCGCCCGATCCGATATACGGAATCGGCGCCTGGAGCGACGCCGATTTTCTCAAGGCCTTGAGACAGGGCGTCTCGCCCGACGGTTCGGACTATTATCCAGTCTTTCCCTATACGGCGTTCACGCTGCTGAGCGACGTCGACATCCTCGACGTGAAGGCCTTCCTCTTCACCCAGGCGCCGGTGCCCAAGCCCAATCGAGACCACGAGATCGACTTTCCCTTTTCGGTCCGCTGGGCGCTCATTCCCTGGAAGATTCTGTATTTCCGTGAAGGCGTCTTCCAGGGCGATCCGAGGCGGCCGCTGGAGTGGAACCGGGGCGCCTATCTCGCCAAGGCGGTCGTCCATTGCGGCGAATGCCACACGCCACGCAATTGGCTGGGGGCGCTGATCAAGAGCCAGCGCTACGCCGGCGTGGTCGGCGGGCCGGACGGGATGAACGCGCCCGACATCACGCCCCATCCGGATGCGCTCGGGTCGTGGAGCACCGAGGACATCGCGACGCTGCTCAAGGACGGGATCACGCCTTCCGGCGATTTCGTCGGGCACGGGATGCGCGACGTGGTGGCCGATACGGCGGCACTCACCGACAGCGACCGACATGCCATCGCCGTCTACGTCAAGTCGGTACCGCCCCAGCCGCCACCGCCGAAGCCGGGGCATTAGCGTTCGGGCTGCACCGGGCCCGTGCCGCTCAGGTGCTTTCGATCTGGGCGGTGAAGATGTAGCCGCTGCCGCGGACGGTCTTGATCAGACTCGGCTGCTGCGGATCGTCTTCGAGCTTGCGCCGCAACCGGCCGACCTGGACGTCGATGGTCCGATCGAACGGCCCGGCTTCGCGGTTGCGGGCGAGATCGAGCAGCCGGTCGCGGCTCAGGACCTGGTTGGCATGGACCACGAAGGCGGCGAGCAGGTCGAATTCGCCGGTCGTCAGCCGGACATTCTCGCCGCGTGGCGAGGTCAGCTCGCGCGCCGTCAGATCGAGCAGCCAGCCGTTGAACCGGGCGCTGCTCGGACGATCATGGCCCGATTCCCGGCGCGCCGATGCCCGACGGAGCACGCTTTTCACCCGCGCCAGCAATTCGCGCAGATGGAACGGCTTGGGCAGATAGTCGTCGGCACCCATTTCCAGCCCGATGATCCGATCTACGATCTCGCCGCGGCCGGTCAGGATGATGATGCCGACATCGGAGTCGAGGCGGAGATCGCGCGCCAGGGTCAGACCGTCCTCGCCCGGCAGGACCAGGTCGAGCAGCACCAGATCGACCGGATCCTGCGCCATGATCCGACGCATCGCCTCGCCATTGTCGGCGGCGCTGACCTTGAATCCCTCTTCCTCGAGATAGCGCTGGACCAGCTCGCGGATTTCGGGGTGATCTTCGACGATCAGGATATGCTCTCTGCCCTTCATCGCCTGGTCTCGCTCAATTTACTCGCCTTTGGCGACCGGTCGCCGCGACCGACCCGGCGCATTCCCTCCTGCGCGCCCGGTTCCGTAAGGGCCACTTACGAGACGATACAAAACATTACACAAAACGCTCGACGATGACATTCTCCGATTACACGCTCGCCTTACGGTTCGTGCACCATCGTCGGGAGAGGGCCATGAATGAGCTGTTTCAACGTATCGAGCAGGAAATACCGCGGCTTCGGCGCTACGCCCGCGCGCTGGCGCGGGACCCGTCGGCTGCAGACGATCTGGTTCAGGACTGCCTGACCCGCGCCCTCGCCAAATCCCATCTATGGCGGGAGGGGACGGACCTGCGCGCATGGCTGTTCACCATTCTGCACAATCAGCACGTCAACCGGGTCCGCCGCTCGGTCCGCGAAGGCATCGCCGTCGGCACCAGCGATGCGGAGCCGGGGCTGGTGGTCGCCTCCAACCAGGTCGCGCGAATCGAATTGCGGGATTTGGAGCGTGCGCTCGACCGGCTGCCCGAGGAGCAGCGCCAGGTGGTCTTGCTGGTCGGTATGGAAGGTATGCGCTACGAGGCGGTGGCGGAGATCATGGGCGTACCGGTCGGGACCGTGCGCTCTCGCCTGTCGCGCGGTCGGGAGGCGTTGCGGCGGCTGACCGGCGGCGATACGGACCGGGTGCGCGAGCAGCGGCGTCTCGAGGCCGGCACTCGGGTGCCGTGCAGCCCGGCGGCGCGGCGCGCGAGCGCGTGACGTCGGGCGGCGGCGCCAGCGGGTCGACCCGCTCCGCACCATTCCCCGCGGCCTTGGCGATCACGGCCGCCAGCCGAGCCGGCACGGGCTCGGCCGCGACCGGACCATAGAGGGCGAGGAGCCCGGCATTCTGAGACTCGTAGGCGCGAATTCGGGCGATCGCCGCTGGATCATTGACCAGCCGGGCGGCGATCCGCGCTGAGGCGGCCCGGTCGAGTCGGCCGTCCACGAAGGCATGGAGTTCCTGTTCGGCCACCACGCACATCCGCTCCTGCTCCATCGCATGACCTCCCGTCTCCGCCGATCCGGAATCTTTGATACAAACCGTTTACAAACGAAATAGAATTGTGAAGGTTCCGGCCTCGGCATCGCGCCGACCGGATCTGCGGCACGGGAGACCAGCCGTCGAGGACAGCATGCGAGGACCGATCTGGACTGCGCTTTCGATCTCGCCGGGTTTTCCTCCCGCAATCCCGGGCCGCCAGCCGGGGTGAGCCGATCATGGGTGCCGACGCGCAAGCCGACATCGTCGTCGCCGGGGCCGGCGTGGTCGGCCTCGCCGTCGCCCGCGCCTTGGCGCTCGCCGGCCGGTCGGTCCTGGTCCTGGAAGCGGAAGCCGCGATCGGCACCGCCATCTCCTCGCGCAGCAGCGAGGTCATCCATGCCGGGCTCTATTATCCGCCGGACAGCCTCAAGGCCCGGCTGTGCGTCGAAGGGCGCGACCGGCTCTACGGCTATTGTGCCGCCCGCGGTGTTGCGGCCCGACCCATCGGCAAACTCGTCGTCGCCGCGGATGCGGGCGAAATCGGCGCCTTGGAAAGAGTCGCTTCCCGAGCCGCAGCCAATGGTGTCACCGATCTCGCCTGGCTGGAGCCGCCCGAAGTGCGGGCGCTGGAGCCGGCGCTCGCTTGTGTTGCGGCGCTGCTCTCGCCCTCGACCGGGATCGTCGACAGCCACGGTTTGATGCTGGCTTATCAGGGCGATGCCGAGGCGGCTGGGGCCGAAATCGTGTGCCGGGCGCCGATCCTCGGCGGCGAGATCCGCCGCGACGGGCTCGCGCTCGCGATCGGCGGGGCCGAACCGATGCGTCTGGACTGCCGGTGGCTGATCAACGCCGCCGGGCTCGACGCCGTGGGCCTGGCCGGCCGGATCGCCGGGATGCCGGCGGCGGCAGTGCCGCGCGCGTATCTTTGCAAGGGTTCCTATTACGGCCTCCGCGGCCGGGCGCCCTTCTCGCGGCTGATCTATCCGGTGCCCGAACAAGCCGGGCTCGGTGTCCACCTGACTCTCGATCTCGCCGGCCAAGCCCGATTCGGGCCGGATGTCGAATGGGTCGAGCAGCCCGGCTGGGATGTCGAGATCGCCCGAGCCGCGGGATTCTATGCTGCGATTCGGAACTATTGGCCGGGATTGCCCGATGGCGCGCTGCAGCCGGGTTATGCTGGAATCCGGCCGAAGATCAGCGGACCGGGCGAAGCCGCGGCCGATTTTCGCATCGACGGCCCAGGTCGGCACGGCGTGGCCGGGCTGGTCAATCTGTTCGGCATCGAATCGCCGGGCCTGACCGCCTCGCTCGCCATCGCCCGCACTGTCGGGGCCCTGGTTGCAGAAGCGGCATAGGGTTTGCCGTGATGTTCCGGCCCGTGCGCCCGGCTCGCGCGGAATCGGTCGGGCGACGACTCGGGGAGAGATCGACGATGGATCAGCGGAGAAGATTGGCTTCGGCCTTGCTCGTCATCGGGTTCGCGGTGGCGCCGCCGGTCCGGGCGGCGCCCTGCAGCGTCGCTCAGCTCGACTGGCTGAAGGGTACCTGGCGCACCGAGACGGCCGACGGCAGGACCGAGGAGGAGCGCTGGACCGACGCGCCGGGCGGTGTTCTCCTCGGCAGCGCCTGGACCGTGACCAAGGGCAAGGCCGTCTTCGGCGAAATCATGACCATCGAATCCGGAGAAGACGGCCCGGCGATGCGGCTTCGCCATTTCTCCGACAATTTGAATCGGGATTGGGAGGGGCACGACCCGCCGATGCTGTTCCGCCTGGCCGATTGCCAGACCCGCACGGCAGTGCTGGAAGGCCGGGGCAAGAACGAGGGCGAGCGGCTGACCTATCGGCGCGCCGATCGGCACCGGCTGGTGATCATCGGCGATTTCCTCCATGCCGGCAAACCGGACCACGAAGAATGGACGATGCAGCTGGCCCGCGACCGGCCCGTTCACCCTTCCTCAAAGCCCGGCCGGTAGGGTCGCCCAGAGGGCGGCCGAGCCGCCGCAACGCCCGAGCCAGCCCATGCCGAGCCTCCGCGCCAAGGCCCGTACCCGCATTCCCTCGATCGCGCATTTCGTCGGGCGCCTGTGTGCCGACCGCCGGCTGGCGCTCTATGACCTGCTGCCGTTGGTCTCGACGCCTCGGGCGCGCGACCGGCTGGCGCGTCTGATCGCCTGGTTCCGGCCGAAGACGCCGGGATTCGCACCGGCCGCAGGGGCCCGGCGGCTCCATGAAGCCCTGGTCACGGAAGGAATCACCCTGCGCCTGCCGCCGCTGCCGGCAGCCGAGATCGCGGCCATGCGGCACTATTTCGAGACCGTGCCGTGCCACGACCCTTACCGGCCGCAGCTCGGCCGCTTCCGTTTCGACGCGCCGCCCGACCCGGCGACGAATATGGGGTTTTTCACCGCCGCGGAGATCCTGGCCGCACCGCATGTGCTGGCCCTGCTCAACGATCCGATGGTGCTGGAGACGGCCGAACTCTTCCTCGGCTGCAAGCCGCTCCTCGACAATATCAGCTGCTGGTGGTCGTATGGCGGCAAATCCTCGGCCAAGGGGACCCAACGCTATCATCGCGATTTCGACTCGCTCAGGGGCTTCAAGCTGTTTCTCTATCTGAGCGATGTCGATGCCGCGGGCGGACCGCACGTCTTCATGCGCGGCTCGCAGCGCAGCGCCCGGCTCGACACCGGCAGCGCACTGCCGGACGCCGCCATCCACGAAGCCTTCGGGATCGAGAACGAAGTGGCGATGACCGGCCCGGCCGGCACGCGGTTTCTGGCCGATACTTTCGGCTGGCACAAGGGCTTGCTGCCCGGCACCGGCAATCGGCTCATGCTGGTCGCCCAATACAACATCAACCGCACGCCCCACCTGCCCGCGCATCCGGTGATGGCGATGCCGGCCGGCGCCGGTTGGGACCCGTTCGTCAATCGGTTGATTCTCGGGGAGGGCGGAGCCGCCCGGCGGTGAGGCAGTCCTGGTCGCGAGCGGGGGAGTAGCAATGACGGGGAACGACCGGCCCGCAATCGAGCCGACACTCGTCGGACGGATGATCGCCACGCAATTCCCGCAATGGGCGGGGTTGCCGGTTCGACCCGTCGATGTCGACGGATGGGACAATCACACTTTTCGTTTGGGTACCGCCATGAAGGTCCGGCTGCCATCGGCTGCAGCCTATGTCGCCCAGGTGACCAAGGAGGATCGCTGGCTCCCGCATCTGGCGCCGCTTCTGCCGCTTCCGATCCCCGTGCCTCTCGCCCTGGGGGCGGCAGCCGAAGACTATCCGTGGCCGTGGTCGGTCCAGAGCTGGCTCGAAGGCGAGACCGCGTCGCGGGAACGCATCCTCGATTTGGGCCGTTTCGCGATCAGCCTCGCGGAATTTCTCGTCGCCCTGCAGCGGATTCCCGCCGTCGGGCCACCGGCCGGGCCGCACAGTTTCTTTCGCGGCGGACCGCTCGGCGTCTACGATACCGAGACCAGGCAGTGTCTCGACGCGCTGCGAGGCACGATCGATGTCGCTGAAGCGGGCGCCGTCTGGTCCGCGGCCCTGGCGGCACCCTGGCGGTCCCCCGCCGTCTGGGTGCATGGCGACGTCGCCACAGGCAATCTTCTCGTCAGGGAGGGCCGTCTCGGCGCGGTCATCGACTTCGGCGCTTGCGCCGTCGGCGACCCCGCCTGCGATCTGGTCATCGCCTGGACGTTCCTCGCGGGAGAAAGCCGGGAGGCGTTCCGCCGGACGCTCACGGCCGATGAGGCCACCTGGGCACGTGCCCGCGGCTGGGCCTTGTGGAAGGCCCTGCTCGTCCTCGCCGCGAACGCCGGAAAAGGTCCGGACCAAGAGCTGGCGCGCCGGGTCATCGCAGAGATTTCGGCAGAACACCGGGGCCGGCCCCGCTGACGGCGCCGGTCGCCGAAGTGCCGGAGGGACCCCGGTTGCCGATCTCTGCCCGCGCGTAGGGCTACCCGCGCCGAAGTGGCTGAGCCATCCGCGCTGCACGGTCACCAGCACTCCGGCGGCACTCCCCGCCGATTCGATCCCGCTCCGGCGCGATTCCTGCATCCTGTCGCCGCACCCTTACGCGAGGAGGCGTCGCCCGTGTCGGAATCGGTCCATCCCGTCGACGAGATCCTGCCGCTGCCCCGATTGTTCGCCCTCGGCCTGCAGCATGTCCTGGTGATGTATGCCAACGCCGTGGCCGTGCCGTTGATCGTCGGCGGGGCCCTGCATCTGCCCAAGGAGCAGGTGGCGTTTCTGATCAATGCCGATCTCTTCGCCTGCGGCATCGCCACGCTGGTCCAGACGGTGGGCTTCGGCCCGTTCGGGATCCGCCTGCCGGTGATCATGGGGGTGACGGCCGTCTCGATCTCGCCGATGCTGGCGATGGCGGACATGCCCGGGGTGGGTTTGAACGGCATCTATGGCGCGGTTCTCGTGGGCGGCCTGTTCGGCTTGGCGATGGTGCCGCTGGTCCATCGGGTGCTCCGGTTCTTCCCGTCGGTGGTGACCGGCTCGATCATCACCATGATCGGCGTCTCGCTCATGCGCGTCGGCATCGGCTGGGCGGGCGGCGGCGCCAATGCCGCCGATTTCGGCGCCGGCGGCTATCTCGCCGTGGCCGGGCTGGTGCTGGTCGTGATCCTGCTGGTGATCAAGTTCGCGCGGGGCTTTCTCGCCAATCTGTCGGTGCTGATCGGCATCGCCGTGGGCTACGCGCTGACCATCGCGCTCGGCTGGACCGATTTTTCCGGCCTCGGCGACGTCGCCTGGGTGCGGATCGTGCTGCCGCTGCAATTCGGCTTGCCGACGTTCCAGCTCGTGCCGTGCCTGATCATGTGCCTGGTGGTGACGATCGTCTTCATCGAGGCGACCGGCATGTTCCTGGCCCTCGGGAGCATGACCGGCCGAGCCGTGGGGCCCGGCGACATCAAGCGGGGCTTGCGCGCGGATTCGCTGGGGACGTTGATCGGCGGGCTGTTCAATACTTTCCCTTACGTCTCCTATTCCCAGAATATCGGCCTGGTCGGAGTGACCGGCGTCTTCAGCCGCTGGGTCTGCGTCGCCGCGGGCGTGATCATGCTGGCCTTGGGGCTGGTGCCCAAGCTCGCCTTCATCGTCGCCTCGGTGCCGCAATGCGTGCTGGGCGGTGCCGGCTTCATCATGTTCGGCATGGTCGCCGCGACCGGGATCAAGATCCTGGCCACGGTCGATTTCACGACCAGGCGCCACAATGTCCTGATCGTCGCGATCGCCATCGGCTTCGGCATGATCCCGATCGTCTCGCCGACCTTCTTCCACATCATGCCGGCAGTGCTGAAGCCGATCTTCGGCGACGCGATCATCATGACGTCGATCGCCGCCGTGCTCTTGAACGCCTACTTCAACCGCACCAGCAGCGCCGATGCCGCCGCCGACGCGATGCTGGCCGCGCAGGGGGCGGGGCACGTCTGAGGTCGTGTCCGTGGCGAAAGCAGGTCGGGGCGCGGGGATCGAAGCTCAGCCGGAGGGCTTCTGCAAAGGCGGGCAAATCGGGTCTCAGCCAAACCATCGCGCCGGGCCGCAGACTTATGCTACCAAGCCCGGTCCCCGACCCCGGAGGCAGGAGCGCGACGCATCGATGTGCGGCATTGCCGGCGTGATCGACAAGAATGGACGAAGGTCGCCCGAGCAGCTGGCGGCACTCGCCCGCGCCATGGCCGATGCCATGCCTTATCGCGGGCCGGACGACAGCGGCGTCTGGGCCGACCCCGCAGGCGGCTGCGCGCTGGCGCATCGGCGGCTCAGCATCATCGACACCTCTTCGGCCGGGCATCAGCCGCTGCTCTCGGCCGACGGGCGCCATGTCATCACTTATAATGGCGAGTTCTACGGCTATCTCGGGCTCAAAGCCGAGCTCGAGGCCGAGGGCGTCGGTTTCGCCTCGCGCTGCGATACCGAAATCCTGCTGGAAGGCCTGGCCCGACGCGGGGCCGGTCTGCTCTCCGGGCTCGACGCGATGTTCGCCCTCGGAATCTGGGACCGGGCGGCGCGGCGGCTGACCCTCGCCCGCGATCTGTTCGGCGAGAAGCCGCTCTATTATCTCGATCGGCCGGACCTGTTCGCCTTCGCCTCGGAACTCCATGCCTTGGCGACGCTCCCTGCTTTCGATGCCGGGATTACGCGCGAGGCGGTGGCGAACTATCTGTGCTGGCAGTATGTCCCGGCGCCGGCGTCGATCTACCGGGCCGCGGCGAAGCTGCCGCCGGGTAGCATCCTCACCCTGGCCGAAGGCGCGAGCCCGGTGGTCGAGACCTTTTTCCGCTTTCGGGCCGCCGGGCCGGCCGAGAGCCGACGGTCGCTGGACGATCTCGCCGACGAGCTGGAGGCGATCCTGGCGGCCACGATCGAACGGCGCCTGCTCAGCGACGTGCCGCTCGGCGCCTTCCTCTCGGGCGGGGTCGATTCGACCCTGGTCGCGGCCCTGGTCGCCAAGAAGCTCGGGCGTCGTCTCGACAGTTTTTCGATCGGCTTCGCCGGCCACGCCGACTCCGAGCACCACCAGGCGCGCGAAACGGCGCAGCATCTGGGGACCGACCATCACGAGCAGGTCCTGGCCCCGGACATTCTCGAACTCGGCCGCGAGATCGGCCGGGTGCTGGACGAGCCCAATGGCGACACTTCGTGCCTGCCGACCTGGCTGCTTTCGCGCTTCGCGCGGGAACGGGTGACGGTGGCGCTCTCGGGCGATGGCGGCGACGAACTCTTCGGCGGCTACAACCGCTATTTCGACACGCTGGCCGAGGAAGCGGCGCTGCTGCCGGGCTGGACCGCCGGCACCGCCTACCTCTCCGACCGGATCCTGCTCGGCCCCGATCCCGTGCTGGCGCGATTGTTCGGCGCCGTCCCGCCCGGCCTCGCCCGCGATCTCGCAGTCGAGCGCGATTTCCTCGATTCGGGCGGCCGACCGCTGCTGCACCGCTTGCGCGAACTCGATGCCCGCCATTACCTGCCCGGTGCGGTGCTGCCCAAAGTCGACCGGATGAGCATGCAGCACTCGCTCGAGGTTCGCGCCCCTCTGCTCGGCATCGATGTCGCCCGCTTCGCCGCCGGCCTCGCCGCCGATGATTGCTATGCGCCGGGCCGCGGCAAGCTGGTCCTGAAACGCGTGGCCGAGCGCTGGGTCCCGCGCGCCTGGCTCGACCGGCCCAAGCGCGGTTTCGGCCTGCCGATGGATGGCTGGGGCAAGGCGGCGCTGCTGCCGATCACCGCAGGCCTGCTGCTGGCGCCCGAAGGCCGGGTGCAGGGTTGGATCGCCCGCCCGGCGCTGGAGCGGCTCCTCGCCGAACAAGACCAGAATTTCAGCCCCTACCGAGTCTGGGCCTTGTTCGTGCTGGAGATCTGGCTGCGCCACCACGCGGCGGAACCGGCGGAAGAGCCGGCCTCGGCCGCGCCCGGCCGGCGCCATTTCCTGGCCCGGACCCGGCGCTTCTTCGGCATGGCGGTGCCGTGAGCGCCGTTCCCAGCCGGCCCGAAGCAGAAGCCGCGATCCGGGTGACCGATCTCGCCAAGATGTTCCGGATCTACCGGAAATCCTCGGATCTGCTGCGCGAGATGCTGACCGCCAGGCGCCGGCACGAAGAGTTCTGGGCGCTCCGGGATATCGGCTTTGCCGTGGGCCGCGGCGAAGTGGTCGGGATCATGGGGCGGAACGGTGCGGGCAAGAGCACGCTGCTGAAGATCCTGGCCGGCACGCTGGCCGCGACGAGCGGCACGATCGAGATCCGCGGCCGGGTCAGCGCCATCCTCGAACTCGGCACCGGATTCAACCCCAATTTCACCGGTCGGGAAAACGTCTATCTGGGCGGCTTGTGCGCAGGCTTTTCCCGCGCCGAGATCGACGCCAAATTCGACGAGATCGTCGGTTTCGCCGAACTCGGCGCCGTCATCGACCAGCCGTTCCGGACCTATTCGACCGGCATGCAGGCGCGGCTCAGCTTCTCCACGATCATGGTGGCCGATCCCGAGGTCCTCATCGTCGACGAGGCGCTGTCGGTCGGCGACGCCAAGTTCCAGCTGAAATGCTTCGACCGGTTCCAGGAGTTCCGGGCGCGCGGCAAGACCATCCTCTTGGTCAGCCATTCCAGCCAGACCATCACCAGCTTCTGCGATCGCGCCATCCTGCTCGATGGCGGCCGGATCGCCTGTGACGCCGATCCGAACGAGGTCGCCAAGATCTACCACCGTCTGCTCTTCGGCGGCGGGCCGGTCATCGGCACCGCGGCGGCACCGGTCGGCGGCGATCGGCTGCGGGCCGAGGGTGCCGACCGGCACGACCAGGGCAGCAACCGCTACGGCGACAAGCGCGCGACCATCGCTTCGATCGAATTCGTGGCCGACGACGGCAGCCCGGCCGGGGCGGTCGAGAGCGGCCGGACCTATCGGCTGGTGGTGCGGGCGACGCTCGCGGCGCCGATCGCGTCGCTGGTCATGGGCATGCATTTTCGCGACCGGCGCGGCGTCGAACTCTTCGGCTGCGACACGCTGACCACGGGGGACAAGGGCCGGGTGCCGCTGCCGCCGCTCGGCGGGACGGTCGAATTCAGTCTGGAACTCATCATGCACATGGCTGCAGGGCTCTATTTCGTGACCGTCGGCCTCGCCGAGGAAGACGGCACCAAGCTCGACATGTGGTTCGACGCGCTGGCGTTCCGGGTGCTGGCGACGCCGGCGCTCTATACGGCGTCGGCGGTCAATCTCTATCCCCGATTCGGCTTCTCGCTGGTCGAGGCAGCCGGCCAGTCGAGCACATAGAGGCGGCCGTTGGTTCGCGGATCGGTGCCGTCGGATGACGAGAACAGCAGCAACCGGCCCTGCTGGACGAACCGGCCGCGCCCGATTTCGATGATCCGCTCCCGCGCCGCGTGGCCGGGCCCGAGCGGCAGCGTGCCCTCGTAGAGCGCCAGAGTTCCGGTCTCGTCGGTCTCGCTCCGGTCGCCGGGCGGCAGATCCTCCGGCAGCAGCACCCGGAACGCCCGACCGGCGAGAGGCTCGATCCGGGCCGGGGCCAGGCGGAATCTGAGCGGCCCGGATCGGGCGGCGGGCGGGCGGTTCCACCAGCGCAAGACGTAGTGCCGGCCGTTGCTGCGGGGATCGCTCCCGTCCGAACTGGAAAAGAACAGGGTCCGCCCCCAATGCGACCAGCGGCCGTGCCCCGCGCTGCGGATGCGGTCGTGCATCGCATGGCCGGGACCGAGCGGCAATTCCTCCTCCATCAGCAGCAGTTTCGAGCGCTCCGGGGCCTCGGCCGCATCGCCGGGGGGGAGCGACGCCGGCAGCACGCAGCGATATCCCTGCCCCTGGTCATGGACGAGCGCTCTCGGAAGAATTCGGAATTCACTCATGCCGTGGGGGCCCGGGGCCGGGGAGGCCTCGGGCAGGAGCGGCGGCTCGGGCTCACCCGCGAGCGGCAGGACCAACCGCGTCTCGGTCGGCACGGTCAGCCGGGTCAACCGCCAGCCGAGTTCGGCCGGGTCGGCCGGGATCTCGCCGGCGCGCCCGCCGATCCAGACCAGGCTCTGTCCGTCGCCCACCGTCAGCGGCCGGTCGGTATTGAAAAAATTGGCGAATTCCGGGCGCGAACCGAGCCCGGCGCCGGAGGCTGCGAAGATCCGGTCGGTCAGCTCGACTTCGTGGATGACTCGGGGGGCGAAACCATGGGCTGCCATCAGCGCCGAGAGCGTCGCCCCGAGAAAGCTGCGCTGATGCTGCCAGCGATGGAACAGCACGCCCTGCACCGGTTCGAAGGCGAAATTCTCTTCGAGATCCTCGTTGTTGGGCGTCGAGATGATGATCGTGCCGCCCGGTGCCAGGAGCCGGTCGAGCCGGCCCAATACCGCCCGGAGATCCGCTTCGAGCACATGCTCGATCACCTCGACCAGGAAGATCGCATCGAATTGCCTGTCGTCCTCGTGCCCGACCGTGCCGAGGAAGCCCGGGCACCCGCTCAACCGGCTCGCCACCCGTGCCGCGCGCTCGGCCGAGGGTTCGTAGACGGCAGTCGGATAGCCTTCGGCGGCGAGCAATGCGGCGAAATCGCCGTCGCCGCCGCCGAAATCGAGATGGCGTCGTCCCGGCACCAGATGCCAGCGCACCGCCTGGAGCAGATGGCGACCGCCGAGCCGGCCGAAGGATTGCTGAGCGAGCCCCCGGGTCCGGGCGACACCGTCCCAGAAACTCGAGACCAGGTCGGGGGTCCAGTCGAGACGGCGCATGCTGTGGTCACCCCGAATTGGGACGACGCCGAGCGCGGCGAAGACGCGCGACGCCGGAACACCGGGTTCCGATCATGCCCGAAGTCCGGGGTCCGATAGAACGCCGATCGACCGCGTGCATCGCCGCCATGCGCGGCGGCAGGCGTGGCGAGCCCCGGCTCGGTACCAATCGGGATCAGATGTCTCGCTGTTGCACAATCTGCCAAAATTGCCGACTTTACCGAGCGGAGGTTCCGTATGACCGATGCCCGGCCACCGCGGTACAGCGCCTCGCGCTGACGCGACTTATCAAGGAAACGATTGGTCGACTGGACATCTCCAGGCTCGTCGAGCCGGCACCGCGCGACACCGGCAGGGGCGGGGTTCGGGTCGAGCCGATTTTCGAGCCCGTCCGGCGCGTTCCGCCTCCTCTAGGCGGCCGGGGCTTTTTCGACCGCATTTGCCGAGGCGGTCGTGCGGGACCGGCTGGCCGGCAAGCAGCGCCGTTACCTCTATCGGCCGCAGCTCGATGCTCCGTGCGTGACGGCAATCTCCTCCGATCGCCCGCTCAGGCTGCTCGATCCGACGGCGGGGGCGGCGTACGAATTCGGTATCGACACGGATGCCGATCGCGCGCGCAATCACCAACCGGGTCAGGCGCTGTCCGAAGCTCTGTATGCATCGGTTCCCCTGGATCCACCAAAAGCCAAATTACCCATGGGCCGGTGCCCGTCACCCGCGGGTTCGTTCCTCCAAGACTTTCGTACGCCCAACGGCGCCCGAAACTCTTCAGGGAAGGCGACGGTCCGCTTTCGGAAGCGCAAGGTTGATTGCAGACATTGCCTACAAACCGTGCGTCGACTTTGTGGATGGGGCATCATCCTGCGGCAGCAGGCCCGATGAAGAAAGCATCCGAGGCCAGTGACCTTCTCGATTTTAGCGGGCTGTGATCTCCGCGCCACCTGATCCATTCTAGACCGCGAAGGCGGTGTTCATCATATATGCTGCTTTCCGCTGGCGATCGGCAGACTGACATGATGACGGCGTGTCGGGCGAGCGCTACCCTAACCCATCTTCGCCAATTGGCTCTACAGGATCAAATCGAATTAGATAGATAGGGGCCATGAGCAGGCCCATATGGCACTACTTTTGTGTTGGCTGGACGGTGTGCCCGCGCGGCGGGGTCAAACGATGGTTTGGTGTGCGCCGCCCGGGTTGGCGGATAGGTTCAGGGCTGCGTAGATTTTCTGCTGCGGTGTTTCTGGGCGACTGGCTTTGCGGACAGTCGGAACCCGAGCAAGCCGAGTACGCCGAGGTGCAAAAATGGTGGTCACGCCACGCACTGCGCGCTGCAGATCCAAGTGCGCTCTTTCCCGACGTCGTCCTGCGCCGCCTTGTCAACGACATCGAGATTTCCTGGACCGCCCGCCAGCCAGCTTACGCACCCGACGGATTCCGTTTCGCGCTGGCGCCGGGCGTTGCGATCCTGCCGATCGACGATGTTGCTCCCGCCCTTTGGGCGGCGCTCGACCGGGCGGTCAGCAGCCCGCCGCCAGGCCTGAACAATGACGATCGTCAGTCGCTCGCCGAGCTCGAGAAGAAGATCGTTCGGCTCCGGTCTTTGACCTCTGTCTCCCTGGAACGCGCCTATTTGCCCGCGGAAATATTCGAGAGGCTGGTGGACGCGCGGCTTGAAACGAAGTTACCTGATCGGAGCGCTCGCATACCCGGTCTGCCGGCGATCAAGACGATCGATGACGCGGTCCTCATGTTTGGCGGTGTCAGCCCCGATATCGAGGCAGCGGACGTCAATAGATTGGTGCGCCTGCTCGCAAATCAGCGCGGAGGCAGCGATGGCGCAAGACTGGCCGCGCTGGTCAACACGGAGATCTGGCTACCGATCGCGGCGCCTTTCGAAGAGGGCTACGATCTAGCCGAGGATTTTCTCGACGATCTCGAACTGGCGGACGACGCCTCCTTCGTCGACGTTCGGGCAATCGTGGCGGCTCTCGGTATCCGCATACTCGACGAGCGGCTTCAGACCTCGACGATCCGCGGTGTAGCTGTCGCCGGCAGTAGGTATCACCCGGCAATTCTCGTAAATTGGTCCAGCCCCTACAACGCGGAGGAGCCGGGCCGCCGATTCACGCTGGCGCACGAGTTTTTCCATGTCCTGTATGATCGGGAACGGGCCAAGCGCATCTCACATACAAGTGGACCTTGGGCACCGCCCGGGATCGAGAAGCGCGCGAACGCCTTCGCTGCGATGCTCTTGATGCCGCGCGATCTCGTGCGACGGTCCCTCCCCGAGGACGCGCTCGATAGTGAAGGCCTCCGGCAGGCGGCGCAAACCATGCAGGTCGGCGCCACGGCGCTGATCGAGCATCTCTACAACATCAGCATGATCGAAGAATTCGAGCGCGACGAGCTGCGGGCGTCGCTTCTCCCATTGCCAATAGATTGAACCATACTGAATTGGCTTCGCTGACTGCCGGGCAGAACCGAACTCGACCGGGCGCCTTGGGAAGTAGATGGGCGGTGAACTGGGTGCGGTTTGGTCCGCCGGATCGTCTACGGTCAATCTAGGGGCAAAGTGTAGCTCCACGAGTGCACCCGGCGTGAAGGGAACGTCGTTGGGCGGTGCCGAATGTCCGGTTTCGGAAACTATATTGTTTGGGAATTATCACCTTGACAAAGCATGGTCTATAGGTAGATAATCGGTTCCATCAAAGGAGCCCGGCCATGTGCGATCTTTTCCGCCCCGAATTCAACGATGCCGAGAAAGCCCGCGAGTGGCTGGAAACCGAGCTTTGGCCGAACGGTCCGATCTGCCCGCACTGCGGCGTCGAGAACGAGGCGACCCTTCTGAAGGGGAAGGCGTCGCGCTCCGGCCTCTATCAGTGTAACGCCTGCCGTGAGCAGTTCACCGTTACGGTGGGGACCTTGTACGAGCGTTCCAAGGTGCCGCTCAACAAGTGGCTGGCCGCAACGCATCTGATCGCCGCGTCCAAGAAGGGGATGTCCGCGCTCGAAATTGGTCGCTTGCTTGGGCTGTCAAAGAAGACGGCGTGGTTCCTTTGCCATCGCATCCGTGAGAGCTATCGCGAGACCAAGCCAGAAGGCCAGCTCGGCGGAGAAAACCAGGTAGTTGAAGCCGACGAAACCTACGTCGGCGGCAAGGAGAGCAACAAGCACAAGTCCAAGCGCCAGCCCGGCATGCAAGGCGGCAAAGGCAAAGAGGCGGTAGTCGCCTTGGTAGAGCGCAACGGTCGCGTCCGTTCGCAGCACGTCGCCTCGGTCAACGCCAAGACCTTGAAGCCGATCCTGGAAGCCCAAATCCACCACAAATCGTACCTCATGACCGACGAGAGCGGCGTCTATACCCCGATCGGCGACGCGTTCGCCGGGCACGGCACCGTCAACCACTCGATCGAGGAATACGTCCGGGGCGGGTTCTGGCACACCAACACGGTCGAGGGGTATTTCGCCATCTTCAAGCGCGGCGTCTATGGCACCTTCCATCATGTTTCGCAGCAGCACTTGAAGCGCTACCTGGCTGAATTCGACTTTCGCTATAACGAGCGCGAAGCCCTTGGCGTCAACGATGCCGAGCGCATGCGCCGCTCGATCAAGGGCATCGTCGGCAAGCGGCTCACCTATCGGCGGACTGGTCGGGCCGAAAAGGCCGCGGCAGCTTCCGCGCCCCAAGCGTGAGGCGCCGAAGCCTGACCTGCCAAAGCCAAGGCAGCTACGGCTTCCGTTCCTTTTCGACGACGACTGACGGCGCGGGTTTCGACGGGCGGTGCTTAGGGCCGCTCTTTGCCGCCGCGTGGACGTAGGACCGGAACCGCTCCCAGCCATCGGGGCGCAATTCGATCTTGGCCGGGTCGATCGGCTTGGGTTGCTTCGGTTCCATGGCGCCACCTTACCCGAAATTCACCTCGAAGCGAGAGACTCCAACTTGCAATTTCGCTATCCTAATTGGCGATACAGGAACCAAGGAGCAAAACCGTGGTCGATATGTCTGCCTTAGCTCACGCCCTTATGTCGTTCAAAACGGCCAAGGATATTGCGGAGGCGATGATAGGCTTGCGGGACGGAGCAGCCTTTCAAGCCAAGATGATCGAATTCCAATCCGCGATCCTCGATGCCCAGAGCGCGGCATTTGCGGCGAATGAGGAGCGCGCGACGCTGATTGAGAAAATAGCAGATCTTGAAAAACAAGTGACTAAGCTCGAAGCATGGGAAACTCAGAAGCAAAGGTACGAAATGCGCGCGCTCTGTCGAGATGGCGCAGCGATTGCTTATGCCTTGAAGTCGGATGCATCTGGCTCCGAACCATTTCATTGCATATGTGCAACATGCTACGACAACGGAAAGAGATCTATACTCCAATTTTTGCGCGTAGTTCTTATGGGCGCCCGGGAGCAGGTGCTTATATGCCCGGTATGCAAGACGGAAGTTCATTCTGATAATTGGCCTCCTGCCACCCGTTGATCCCGCGATCCGCGCTTTACCACATTCTGCGTCGGGACTCGCGCTGACCACAATATAGTGATAGCCTGAGCGGAATTGGCCAGCGGCGGACTGGGACTCCGCCGCTGGCCAGCGAATGCCATTGGAGTAGAAAGGCACACGCTATGTCAGGATTCTTGGATAATGCCGAGATCGGCATCCCCTTCCCGAAGTGCGGCCAGAAGACAAAGAAGACGGTCGGATGGCTCAAATCGCACAACCAGATGGTCTGCCGTTGTGGCGCCGAGATCAACATCGATCAGCGCCAATTCCGCGACGGCGTCGGCAAGGCCGAACGGGGCATGGACGACCTGAAGCGGGCGCTCAAGCGCTTCGGTAAGTGACGAAATAGCGTCGATAAGCGGGGCTGTGTCAGCTATGAGCCGGATATTGATCGTCTCTAGGGCCATCGGCGCTTCCAGAGAGTATTATAAATGAAATTGATCAGAACCGCGGTAAATAGGATAATAGCCAATATATCCATGATAATGTTTTGGCCTCTAACCATGTTTATAAAAACAGTTGCCAGAGCAAATCGAAAGATCATCCGATGGGCAGTGCGCAATCGCCTCGGATCCGCATATTTATTTGCCATTTTTTGGGTTCCAATGTTAACTATAGCGGGTATCACTTGGGCGATCTTTTCTATACACGAAAAATCGGACGACATTTGGCCATTTATTGGTATAGTTTTATTGGCGGTGAAAAAGGTTATGGCGCTGATGACCTATGTACTCAGTCAGGCCGAGCGTACCTTCAAGGCGATGCGTCACTATAGGCGTCATTTCCGCACTGACGCTTCGCTGAAACCAAGGGCCGATGAGATTATCCCGCAGGCGCACCTTCAGACCCTCTCTGCGGCTGACGCCACCCCTGCCTCGGAGAAAGCCCGCGAGAAGGAGCCGGTTTGAATGGCTGAGACCAAAGGGCCGGCGCCGACGCCACGCCCCCAACCGATCCTGAGGCCGAGGCGGCCATCGGCCGCGGAGTTCAGTGGATTTGGACCGATTGGCCAAAGGCTTCGTGCGCGATCCGTTGAATCGAAGCGATCTCATCCCCTCGAAACTCGGCAACAGCGGTGAGTCTATTGGACGCGTTTTGACGGACCTTACTTGTAATGCTACGGCCGCGCTCAAGCAGCGCGATGACCGCGCAATCTAGCTTAATCTCGTAAATAGCGCGCATTTGAACGAGAATGGCTTCAAGAACTTGCGCGTCGCCCGTTGCCAGATAGACCCCTACGGGGCGCCTACCCGGTACCCTCAGCACAAAATCGGCCAAAAAATCCGACAGCCCCGGATCAATCGCAACGGCCTCTTCCAATCTCCCCCTGTCGGACATCGACTCGCGGAGCAATTTGGCCACGTCGTCCCTGAAGGTGCTGACGATGCGCGCCTCCGTCATTAGGGCAAAATCGCGGACCCGCAGAGAGAAGGCGACAAAGCGCATGGCCGAGACGGGAAGGGACGCCTCGGAGACGGGGTCGATCGTGAACGCCCTTGCTTCTTCATCGATCGCGACACCGTATTCTGAAAGCAGCGCATCCATGGCTTCACCACGCGACCCAGACGAGAAGTCCAAACCACTGGCTTCAAGGGCCGGCAGGGTGTAGCCGTCATCCTCAATCCGATATTGCCCCTGATCCAGAGTGCGCACGTAAAAACCGATTCGGTCGCCGTTTGGATCAAGAAATCCTGTGCTAACCGCAAGCCCGGCAGGAACCTGGCGGACCAGCAGATTGTCACAAAAGGCTTTGCAAAGCTGATCCTTCATATCAGGGAGCCTTCAGGGATTCCTGTGATCACGAAAAATCCAAACGACTTAGCTAGGGCAGTGGATTCTGTCATACCGAACACCTTCCGTCGATGCTTTAGATGGCCGCCCGGTATGCGATTGCTGCTGCGAGGGCGGCCCTGGCCCGCCTCGACATCCTCCAAATCGCAACACGGCAGGTGGCAATGCCATCCCGGATGCGTACCGTGAAACTCCAAAGATGCAATTACCACGTGCTGGTTGCCACGCGGGACGGTCATAACGGCGCGGTATTCCTCAAGGTCGAGGTTATACGCCGTTAGAACGCGAAACAAGATACCGCTGCCCTCGGTAACATCAACGCGCCAGTGCCAGTTTCGGCCGAGCTGGATCGAAAAACTCTTTGAAAGCGGAAAGGCGGTACCAGGCATCTTCGCCTTACCGGTCACCACCTTCCATGATCCCGCTTCGACTACGACCTTGCGCAATCTGAGCAATTTTCTCGGTTTCATGGGCGACGAGTTTCGCCAAAATTCTCTCGCCTGTCTCTGAAAATCTACGACAAATTGGCCTGGATTGCCCGGCGAGGGAGACTTGTCTGACCCTCTGCGTTATCGCAACCGGCCTTCAGAATCGAAGGAGCGAGCCTTGAGCCCACTTGAGCAATCTGTTACCCACGCGCTAGCACACTGGAATGTCGGCTTTAACACCCAGAATCGGAAACCGATGCTCGCGCTGACCCTGACGAGCGGGGAAAAATTTGCCGTTCAAATGGCCGCCCAGACGGCCTTGGAACTGTCCAGCGCGCTGAAGATCGAGGTGGAACGGACGCTACCTCTGGCCGGGTCCAAGCGAAACTGAGAGCGGGACATGGAATCAACATCTTGTGCCTGCTTTGTCATGGTGATAATTCCCTATTGTTTGCCCGGAATGTCGCGAATGGGGTCGAATCCGGCCGAACGGATACAGCGTAACGAACGGACGGTTTTCCAGCCTACAGACTCCTGGCGCTCCCTTCCTGCCCGGCCCGATCCGGCCAATCCCGTAGCGACCGCCCTGATGTCGGTTCCCGGGCACCTGCGGCCTCGTGCACCGCGGCGGTGCGCTTGCCTGACGAATTTTCGATAACCCGCACGAAAAAGCTTGAATCGAGCGTCACAGATGTTCATGATATATCCCATGAACATCACCTATCTCCCCTCCTCGCCCGCCGAGGCGTCGCCGGATGATCCCGAACGGGATCAGTCGGAAGCGCGCGCGCGCGTCGCGGGCGGCCGGGATCCCGGGTTCACCGAGAGGCGCTCGCGCGCGCTCGCGGAGTTGGCCGGGATCGGGATGGATCTCGCCAAGGCACTCAAGTCGCAGGCCGAGTCACAAGCCAACCTCGCCCATGCCACGGTCGACGAAATGATGACCGGCCGAATCGATCCCGGACGGGCGGTCATGGAACTGGCCGCGGCCCAAGCGACCTTTCTCGGCCGGGGCGGCACCGATATCGGTCTGATCTTCGAACGAATCTCCCGCGCGGTCCGCAGGTGCTGGGCGCTCGAAGAGCACTTCTTCGAAAAGGCCAGGACCCGGGACGAGAAGGCGGCCAAGGGCCGGACCCGCCGGAACGACGCGGCCGAGCCGGCACCTTCCGGCGAAGCGAAACCGGCACCCGCCGACCAATCCCAGCGGCAGCGCCGGCAGCGCGCCGAGATCGGGCGCATCGTGGGAGAGGCGATCGACGACCAGCCGGGCTCGGAAGACACCAGGGAGTCGATCCGTAACGATCTGCGGGAGGTCCTCGACGACGAGGAAGCGTTCGATGATCTCGTCGGCGACCGCCCGCTCGGCGCGATCGTCGCCGCCATCTGCGCGGATCTCCGCATCGAGGTCGATTGGAGCCTCTGGGCGGGCGAGGACTGGGCGATCGAAGAGGCCCGGACCAAGCCGCCGGGGTCGCCTTACCGAGATTATCGAGCCAACCGGCAACCAGACGCCGCTGCCCCGCCGGCGGCGGAACCGCCGCCGCTCGAAACCCCTGCCACCGGAAGCGACCCGCCCTGATCGCGGGGTCCCGTCCCAGGCCCGGCACCTCGGCCTCACGCCGAGCGCGACAGCGGCAGCTTCGTACCCGACGCCGCCCGCTCCAGCAGCACTTCGCGGCGGAACCGGACCAGCTTGGCCGGCCGGCCGCCGGTGCCGGCAGTCATGTCGCCGGTTTCTTCGACCAGCCCCTGATTCTCGATGAAACGGCGGAAATTCTGCTTGTGCAGTCTTCTGCCGGCGAGCGCTTCGACCGTGCGTTGCAGCTGCAGCAGAGTGAAGGTTTGCGGCATCAGCTCGAACACGACCGGGCGATATTTGATCTTGGCCCGGAGCCGGGCGATCCCGGTCGCCAGGATCCGGCGATGATCATGCGCCATGGCTTGGCCTGGCAGCGGTGCCGCGCCCGGAAGCAGCCGGTCGCGGCCCGCTTCGGGCACCAGCCCGGCCTCGTAGAGCAGTTCGAAGCGTTGCAGCACCAGTTCCTCGTTCCAGCTGCGCGGATCGCCACCGAAGGCGACCGCGATCCGCTGCCGGCGCCGGTGCCGCAGCTCGACGGCGGCAGCGGCGCCGGCCCAGGCCTCGAGGCGGGGCAGGATGGCTTCGGCGACCAGCGCGTTGGGCCCGTCGCGCCAATCCTCCCAGGGGAAATAGCGATACCAATTGTGCCAGCCCGCGCCCGGCAGCATGGCCGCCCGCGCCTCTCGCGTGAGCGCCAGATAGCTCAGCGAGATCACCCGCTTGTCCGGCCCGGCGAGGGCCCGGTCACGATCGGCGAAGGTATAGAGCTGCTCGACGTAGCCGAGCGGCAGCCGGGTCTGTTCCTCAACCCAGGCGCGCAGGCCCAGCTCCAGGGTCCGGTGGTCGGATTCGAACGGACCCGATGGCAAGGCGTCGCCGCCTTCGATCGCCAGCACCCTCGGCTCGTCCGCCGTCACCGCGACGACCACGGCGGAGAGTTCGAGCAGCACAGTTTCAGGCGATGCGGCAGCGGCGGCCATGGCGAGTCCGGCAATCACGGGCGCGCCGATCCTAATTCAGAACCGCGTGCGGTGGAATCGGCCGATCCAATAATTCCCGCGGCCGGAGCCGCGCCGAGGCTCAGAGGAAGCCGCGGTCGCTCCGGCTGAACCAGTGCCAGATCGCCAGCACGATCACTGCACCGATGGTGGCACTGATGAAATGGATGCCGTGCCCGGCCCGGAACAGGCCGATCGCCTCGCCCAGGAAATTCGCCACCAGTGCGCCGACGATGCCCAGCACCGTGGTCAGGAGAAAGCCTTGGGGGTTGTTCGGCGCCGGCGACAGAATCCGGGCGATCAGCCCGGCGAGGAAGCCGATGATGACGATGGTGATGAGAGAGAACACGAAAACGCCTCCGGACCCTTGTGGGACGACCGAGGCCGAGCTTAACCGAGACGGGTGCCGCCGGCGAATGACATCTCGTTCATCTCGCCCCGGACGGCGGCCGGAGTGTGCGGCCCGGCCACAGTTTCGGCCGGCTGCGGTCATATTGCGGCGGAGCGGCCAGCGTCGCGCCGAGCGCGTCGGCGGCGTGCCAGCCCCAATGCGGATCGTCGAGGAAGGCCCGGGCGAGCGCCACCAGATCGGCCTGTCCTTGCCCGATGATCGCCTCCGCCTGATCGGGATCGGTGATCAGGCCGACGGCCCGGGTCGCGAGCCCGGTCTCGGCCTTGATCCGGGCCGCGAGCGGCACCTGATATCCCGGCCCGATCGGCACATGGATGCCCGAGGCGATGCCGCCGCTCGAGGCACAGACATAGTCGAAGCCCAGCGCCTTCAATTCGCTGACGAAGGCGATGGTGTCGTCGAGCGACAGCCCTTCCTGCGACCAGTCGGTGGCACTGACCCGGATGCCGAGGACCCGGTCGCGCGGCCAGACCGCACGCACCGCCTGCGCCACTTCGAGCGGGAAACGCTGGCGCCGCGCGCGCGACCCGCCATGGGAATCGGTCCGCCGGTTGCTCAGCGGCGAGAGAAATTCATGGAGCAGATAGCCGTGGGCGCCATGCAGTTCGACCACGTCGAAGCCCAGCCGGAGCGCGCGCTCGGCAGTCGCCACGAACGCCGCTTTCACCCGTTCGAGCCCGGCCGAATCGAGCGCCTCGGGCACCGGCCAGTCGGGGGCGAAAGCCAGCGCCGAGGGGCCGCTGGTCGTCCAGCCGCCTTCGGCCGGGTCGAGCGGCCCGCCGCCTTCCCAAGGACGCCGGACCGAGGCCTTGCGCCCGGCATGGGCGATCTGAATCCCGATCGCCGGAGTCGTGGCCCAGCGCCGAATCCCGGCCAGGATCCGGGCCAGCGCCCGCTCGCAGGCCTCGTCATAAAGGCCGAGATCGCCGAGGCTGATCCGCCCCTCCGGCTCGACCGCGGTCGCTTCCAGCATCAGCAGCCCGGCGCCGCCCAGCGCCAGCGAGCCCAGATGGATCAGGTGCCAATCGGAGGCGACACCCGCGTCGGCGCTGTACTGGCACATGGGGGCGACGACGATCCGGTTGGGCAGGCTGATGCCGCCGAGCTGGATCGGTGAAAACAGCGACGGAACCATTGGCTGGAGTCTCCTCGCGCGGCGGGAATGCAGCTAAGCTAGGCGGTCGGGCCGGCGCGCGGGACAGCATTTCCGGCGCATCTTCCATGCGCGGGGCCAGCCTGGAGGGAGGCGTTCATGCCCAGCTTCGAGACGGTCCGGTCGATTGCGCTGGCTTTGCCTGGTGTCACCGAACAACCCTGCTACGGCACGCCGGGGTTCCGGCTCGGCAAGAAATTCCTCAGCCGCCTGCATCAGGACGGCAAGTCGCTGGTCGTCAAGATCGGCTTCGACGAACGCGAGATGCTGATGGCGGCCGATCCGCAGAGCTTCTACATCACCGACCATTATCGCCATTATCCAGCCATGCTGGTCGGGCTGGAAACCGTCGCGGTCGAAACACTGCAGCGGCTGCTGGAACAGAGCTGGCGCGCGATCGCCTCGAAGAAGGCGATCGCAGCTCACGCGGCGGCCCGGAAGGCATGAAGTTCCGATCTGTCGGAGGCGCCGTCGCGCCTGCGCGCCAGGCTCTCCTCGGCGATCACCGGATATGGTCCGGACCGAAGCTCATCGGCAGCAACGCACCCAGCGTCACGGTCGCCAGCACGGCGCCCGGCTCGGCCAGATGGATCGGCGTCGCCGGTTCGGCGAATTCCCGGATCCGCTGGCGGCAGCCGCCGCACGGCGTCACCAGCGCCGCCCCCTCGGCGACCACCAGGAACTCGGCGATCGCGGTGCCGCCGGCGGTCACCATCGCCGCGATGGCGGCGGCTTCAGCGCAGAGACCGAGCGGATAGGCGGCATTCTCGACATTGGCCCCGGCATGAATCCGGCCGTCGCCGTCGCGCAGCGCCGCCCCGACGCGATAGCCGGAGTAGGGAGCGTGAGCCCGGGCGCGGGCGGCGTTGGCGGCATCGAGCAGGTCGGTCATCGCCTCACCGGGTCTTGACGAAGGGCTGGCCCAGCGCCCGCGGCGCCCGCGCCGTCCCGACGAAGCCGGCGAGCAGGAGCAAAGTCAAGAGATAGGGGAGAGCCTCGACGAATTGGACCGGCACGATGCCGACGACCGGCAGTACAACACCCTGGAGCCGGACTTGGAGCGCATCGGTGAAGGCGAAGAGCAGGCAGGCGCCGCAAGCCGGCAACACCCGCCATTTGCCGAAGATCAAGGCCGCCAGCGCCAGATAGCCGCGGCCGGCGCTCATGTCGGGGGTAAATCCGGCGCCTTCGGCGATCGCCAGATAGGCGCCGGCCATGCCCGACAAGGCGCCGCACAGCACCAGCCCCGAATAGCGCAGCCGCGCCACCGACAGGCCGGCGGCATCGACTGCATGCGGATTCTCGCCGACTGCCCGCAGCCGCAATCCGAACCGTGTCGAGTAGAGGAGCCAGACGAGCACGGGCAGCAGCGCCGCAGTGACATAGACCAGGAGATTATGACCGCTGACCAGCAGTCTCCACACGGGTCCGAGCCGATCGGCGCCGGGCAGGATCACCGGCATGAAGCGGGCTCCGGGCGGGAGAGCAGGGGTCCCGGCACCTTCGCCGAACCAGGCGAGGCCCAGCACCGGCGTCAGGCCTGCGATCAGGATGTTGAGGGCGATGCCGGAGACGATCTGATCGCCCAGCTGTGCGATCGCGGCATAGCCGTGGACCAGAGCGACGGCGATGGCGACCAGCATGGCCGCCGCCAGCCCGGCCCAGGCCGATCCGGTCACCGCCGCGATCGAACCGGCGGCGAAGGCACCGGCCAGCATCAGCCCTTCCAAGCCCAGCGCCACCACCCCGGCCCGCTCGGAAAACAGCCCGCCCAATGCTGCCAGGATCAGCGGAATCGCCAGCCTGACGGTCGAGGCCGAGACCGAGAGGAGATCGAACAGGGTCACGAACGCAGCCACAATGCGGCGACCGGCCGCCGCCACAGCTGCTCCAGGGCACCACAGAACAGGATCACCAGCCCGTCCATGACGACGACGATGTCGCGGGTGGCTTGCGGATAATCGAAGGACAGTTCCGCGCCACCCTGATAGAGCGCTCCGAACAGGATGGCCGCGAGCACGATCCCGAACGCATGGTTGCGACCCATCAACGCCACGGCGACGCCGACGAACCCGGCCCCGGCGGTGAACCCCAGTACCAACCGGTGCTCGACGCCCATGGCTTCGTTGACCCCGATCATCCCGGCGCACGCCCCGCCCAGGCAGATCGCGACCACGGCCAGCGTCCCGGCCGGGATCGCCGCATAATGCGCCGCCTCCGGACTCTGTCCCGCGGCCCGCAATTCGTAACCCCAGACGGTCCGGTGAACCAGCAGCCAGGCGAGAAAGGCTGCCGCCAGAGCCAGCAGCAGGCTGAGGTTGACGGGCGAGCCGGCGGCTGCGGGCAGAGCCAGCGACGGATCGAATCCGGCGGTTTCGGGCGACGGATCGCCCGGCGCCCGGACGACATCGACCAGCATCCAGGTCGAGAACTTCGATGCCAGGAAATTGAACAGGATGGTGGTGATGACGATATGGCTGCCGCGCCGCACCTGGAGCAGCGCCGGGATCAGGGCCCAGGCCGCCCCGCCGAACAACGCCGCCGCCGCCGCCAGCGGCAAGGCCGCCCACCAGGGCCAGCCGGGCAGGCCGAGGCAGACCAGGGCCACCAACAGCCCGCCGATCATGGCCTGGCCTTCGCCGCCGATATTGAACAGGCCAGCCCGCGCCGGCAAGGCCACGGCCAAGCCGGCGAAGATGAAATTGGTCGCGTAATAGAGAGTATAGCCGATCCCGTCGGCGCTCCCGAAGGCGCCTTCGGCCATGCTCGCGAGCGCCGTCCCGGGCGGCACTCCGATCGCCGCCAGAATCAGGCCGGAGACGATCAGCGCCGCCAGCAGATTGAGCAGCGGGATCACCGCATAATCGAGGAAGGGGGGCAGCGCGCGGCCGGTCATGCGCTCCCCGCCGCGAGCCCGGCCATCATCAAGCCGATCCCCCGTTCGCTCGCCCCCTCCCGCTCGAACGAGCCGGTGATCCGCCCGCCGGCCATGACCAGAATCCGGTCGGAGAGGGCCAGGATTTCGTCCAGTTCGGAAGAGACGAGCAGGATCGCCGTCCCGCCATCCCGGAGCGCTCGCAGCCGGGCGTGGATCAGTTCGATCGCACCGATATCGACGCCGCGGGTCGGCTGGCCGGCGAGCAGCACTTCGGGTGCCGGCGCCGTCTCCCGCGCCGCGATCAGCTTCTGCTGATTGCCGCCGGAGAAGGCGGCGCTGCGCAGACGCGGATCTCTCGGCCGGATTTCGTACTCTGCCATCCGCGCCAGGGTCTCTGCGACCGCGCAGCCGATCCGCAGGAACCCGCGCCGCGCATAGCGGGGCTCGCGCTGATGGCCCAGGATCGCGCTCTCCCAGGCCGCGAAACCGGCGATCAGACCCATGCGTTGCCGGTCCTCGGGAATATGGGCGAGACCCGATCGCCGCAGCGCCCGGGCGCGGCCGGAGTGCGGCACTTCCCGTCCGTCCCGGCGGAGCGAGCCTTCGGCCGGGACCAGCCCGGCCAGGGCCGCCAGCAGCTCGCTCTGGCCGTTGCCGGCGACCCCGGCGATCCCGGTGATTTCGCCGGCCCGCAGCGTCAGGTCGACGCCGTCGAGCCGCCGGATCCCGCTCCGATCGACCACCACCAGCCCGGTGGCGGCGAGCCTGACCGGGCCGGGCCGGGCGGGCGTCGCCGCCGCTCGCGCCGCCGGCTTGCGGCCGATCATGAATTCGGCCAGTTCCGCCTCGCTCGTCGCCGATGTCGCCAGATCGGCCGCGACGCTGCCCCGGCGGAGCACGGTCACCCGATCGGTCACCTCCATGATCTCCCGCAGCTTGTGGGTGATCAGGAAGATCGTCTTGCCCTCGGCCTGCAGGCGCCGGAGGATGGCGAAGAGCTGCTCGGTCTCGGCCGGGGTCAGCACGGCAGTCGGCTCGTCGAGGATCAGGATCCGGGCGCCGCGATAGAGCGCTTTGAGGATCTCGACCCGCTGGCGCAGCCCGACCGGGAGAGTCCCGACGACCGCATCGAGATCGACGGCCAGCCCGTAGGCGGCTTCGAGTGCCGCCAGACGCCGGCGGGCCGCCGCCAGGGCGGGAGCGAGCCGGAAGCCGCCTTCGAGCCCGAGCATGATGTTCTGGAGCACGGTGAAATCTTCGACCAGGACGAAATGCTGATGGACCATGCCGATGCCGAGTTTTATCGCCTGCGCCGAATCTCCGATCCGGACCGGCTCGTCCTCGAGCAGGATAGTGCCTCGATCCGGCTGATAATAGCCGTAGAGGATGCTCATCAGAGTCGATTTGCCGGCGCCGTTCTCGCCGACCACACCGTGGATCGAGCCGGCCCGGGCGGCGAAACTCACGGATCGGTTGGCCTCGACCGGGCCGAACCGCTTGGAGATCCCGTCGAAGCGGACCGCCGCTATTGGGGCCTCCCGGTCGCCGTGACATCGACCGGGACGATCTTTCCGGCCAGGATATCGGCTTCGGCCCGATCGACCCGTGCCTTCATCTCGGGCGTGATCAGGGCTCTGTTGTTGTCGTCGATCACCCAGCCCAGCGCCTTGTCGGCAAGCCCGAGCGACAGGGTGCCGCCCTTCCAGCTGCCGTCATGGGCCGCCATCATCGACTGGTAGACGGCGAGGTCGACGCGCTTGATCATCGACGTCAGGACCGAGCCGGGATGGAGCGGGTTCTGGTTGCTGTCGACTCCGATCGACAACTTGCCGGCATCGGCGGCGGCCTGCATGACGCCGAGGCCGCTCGCCCCGGCTGCAGCATAGATCACGTCGGCGCCGCGATCGATCTGGCTGCGTGCGAGTTCGGCGCCGCGCGCCGGATCTTTCCAGGCCTCGACCGTGGTGCCGACCATGGTCTGCAACACCGGCAGATCGGGGGCGACGAAGTGGGCACCCTGGATGTAGGCGCCCAGATATTTGCGGGTGATCGGCGCGTCCATGCCGCCGACGAAGCCGATCGTGCCGGTCTTGCTCGCCAGCGCCGCCAGCATGCCGATCAGGAAACACCCTTCCTGTTCGCGATAGACGACCGATTGGACATTGGGCAGATCGACGATCGCATCGATCAAGACGAAGCGCTCTTCCGGGTAGAGCCGCGCCAGCTTGTCGATCGCGACGGCATGGCCGAAGCCGACGCCGACGATCAGGGCGGCACCCCGCCGCGCCATGGTCTGCAGCGCCTGCTCGCGCTGGCTTTCATTGGTGATTTCGAAGTCGCGGAATCCCACCCCGGTTTCCCGGCGAAAGCGCTCGGCGCCTTCATAGGCCGCCTGGTTGAAGGATTTGTCCCACTTGCCGCCGTAATCATAGACCAGCGCCGGCTCGGCCTCGCCGGCCCGCGCCGGCAGCGCCGCCGTCGCCCCGGCCCAGGCGGCCAGAGCGAGGAACCGGCGGCGATCCGGATCCGGGGCGCCGGCGCCGCGGCCGAAAGTCAGAGCCGTGTCAGTCATTCCCGCTCGCAGTCACCGATCCGGCCCGAGCCATTGGCGCACCAGGTCCAGGGCACGACGACGCGCCCTGGACCGTGAGGAGCCGCTAGGGCTTGGGGGCCGCCTTCGCGACTGCGGACTTCCACACCTGACCGCGGATTTCGCCGCCGGGATTGGCCGCGGTGTGGATGTTGAAGTACCACAGACCGGCGATCAGATCCTTGGCCTGGTCCGGGGTGATGTCGGCGGAACCGATCAGCGGGCTGGGCAGCGGTGCCGGATCCTTGATCGGCACGACCACGCCGGCCTTTTCACCGACTTTGGCCGGTCCGTGGAAATGGGCAGCCGTGGCATCGCCGGTCAGGCCGGAGAAGACGACCTTCCATTTCAGTTCGCCGGACTTGTCGTTGTAGCTGACCGCGCCGTGACCCTTGCCCTTGGAGGTAGTGGGCGGCGTTTCCGCCTTGCCCGTGAGTTTGAAGTGAAAGTGAATGACCTTGGCCTCGGCGGCCGGCGCCAGGGCCAAGGCGGCGATGGCGACGGCGACGAGCATGAGGGCGGACAGCCCAGCCCTGATCCGGATCTTCATTGAGTCTCTCCCGTGAAAATTCTTCTGGAAGGCGCGGCGGGCAGGATGGTCGATGGCGCGCCGGCTCCGTCGATGCGACGAGACCTTCATAGCGCGGTGGCGGGCTAGGGCGAAGCAGACTTTGCAGGCGTCACGTAGAAACAAATCATTGTGGCAACTCTGCATGGGCGCCACGCGGCAATCCGACTGGCGCCCGGCTCCGGGCCTTGCTAAACCTCGGCCGCATCATGACCGCATCCGACGCCATTATCGCCAGCCGGCGCACTTTTGCGATCATTTCGCACCCCGATGCGGGCAAGACCACCCTCACCGAGAAGCTGCTGCTGTTCGGCGGCGCCATTCAGCAGGCCGGCATGGTCAAGGCGCGGGGCGAGAACCGGCGGGTGCGCTCGGACTGGATGGCGGTCGAGCGCGAGCGCGGCATCTCGGTCAGCTCGGCGGTGATGACCTTCGAGTATGACGACAAGACCTTCAATCTGCTCGACACGCCGGGCCACCAGGATTTCAGCGAGGACACCTATCGCACGCTGACCGCCGTCGACAGCGCGGTCATGGTCATCGACGCGGCCAAGGGGATCGAGGCCCAGACCTTGAAGCTCTTCGAAGTGTGCCGGCTGCGCGACGTGCCGATCATCACCTTCGTCAACAAGCTCGACCGCGAAGCGCGCGATCCGTTCGAACTGATGAGCGAGATCGAGCAGCAATTGGCCCTCGACGTGACGCCTGCGACTTGGCCGATCGGCATGGGCCGCGATTTTCTCGGCACCTACGACGTGCTGAACGACGCGCTCCTGCTGTTCGATCGCGGCGGCGGCGCGCGCGTGACCGAACCGGTGCGCTGTGCCGGGCTCGACGATCCGAAGCTCCCGGCGCTGCTGCCGGCGCCGGCACTGGCCCGGCTGCGCGAAGAGATCGAGATGGTGCGCGGGCTCTGTCCGGCCTTCGATCTGGAGTCCTACCGGGCCGGGCATCTGACGCCCGTGTTCTTCGGCAGCGCCATCAATAATTTCGGGGTGCGCGAGCTGCTCCACGGGGTGGGGGCACTCGCCCCGTCGCCGCGCCCGCAGCCGGCTCTGCCCCATGCGATCTCGCCGCAGGACGGCAAGGTCACCGGCTTCGTCTTCAAGGTCCAGGCCAATATGGACCCGCAGCACCGCGACCGGATCGCCTTCTTCCGGCTCTGTTCCGGCCGGTTCCAGCGCGGCATGAAGCTGAAGCACATGCGCAGCGGCCGGATGATGGCGGTGACCAGCCCGGTCTTCTTCCTGGCGCGCGACCGGAACCTGGCCGAGGAAGCCTGGCCCGGCGACATTCTCGGCATCCCCAATCACGGCACGCTGCGGATCGGCGACACGCTCACCGAAGGCGAGGATTTGAAGGTCACCGGCATCCCGAATTTCGCCCCGGAGATCCTGCGCCGGGTCCGGCTCGACGATCCGATGAAGAGCAAGCATCTGAAGCGGGCGCTCGAACAGATGGCCGAAGAAGGCATCACCCGGGTGATCAAGCCGCTGATCGGCACGGATTGGATCGTGGGCGTAGTCGGGCCGCTGCAGATCGACGTGCTGGCCGAACGGATCCGATCCGAATACGATCTCAAGATGCATTTCGAGGCTGCCCCTTACGAGACGGCGCGCTGGGTCGCCTCTTCCGACAGGCGGGCGCTCGACCGCTTCCTAGCGGAGACACGCGGCAGCCTGGGCGAGGATCACGACGGCGCCCCGGTCTTCCTCGCCCGCAACGCCTGGGAGCTGAACCGCACGATCAAGGATTGGCCGGAGATTCAGTTTCATGCGATCCGCGAGCAGGCTTGAAAGTCGGATCGAACGATCGGGGGATCGAACAGGGGTGAGCGCCATGGTCGGAGCGGGATTGCGCGTCTGGAGGGTTCTCCTCCTGGCGTCGGGCGGATTGGCGCTCGCCGGCTGTACCTCGGTGCGCGAGACGGTCCGCTCCAGCGTGCCGAGCGCCCTCATCACCAAAGCCACGCCGGCCGACCAATGCAACGATCTGCTCCTCGACGCCTTTCCCGGCGATGATCTCGACATCACCAAGAAGAGCGTCGTCGACACCTCGCCCACGGCGACGATCGTCACCATCGAAGCGACCCGCAGCACTGTCGTGCCGAGTGCCGGGCTCGCCCGCGAGATCGCGGTCGAATGCCGGTTCGATCGCCTGGTGCTGATGGATTTTCATTGGACCAAGCCGCCGTTCCACTGAAGCGGGGCGCCGTCCTCGGGAGAGATCAACGGATGAAGCGGACATTCTGCACATTGGCGCTGGCCGGCGCGCTGCTCGGCACTCTCCGCCCGGCCGCCGCCGACGACGACGCCGTCGTCATCGGCACCGATTGGCGGGCCGAGGCCGAGCATGGCGGGCTCTATCAGGCGCTCGCCACCGGGATCTACAAGAAATACCATCTCGAGGTTTCGATCCGCCAGGGCGGCCCCAATCTCAACCAGGCCCAGCTGCTGGCGGCCGGGCGCTATGATTTCGCGGTCCAGTCGAACAGCTTCGAGCCCTTGAATTTCGTGCGCGCGGGCGTGCCGGTCGTCGCAGTCGCGGCAGCGTTCCAGAAGGATCCCCAGGTCCTGATCGCCCACCCCGGCGCCGGCAACGACACTCTGGCCCAGATGAAGGGCAAGCCGATCCTGATTTCGGCCGCGTCGCGCGAGAATTTCTGGAAGTTCCTCGAACTGCGCTGGGGCTTCACCGATGACCAGATCCGGCCCTACACGTTCAACATGGCGCCGTTCCTGGCCGACCGCCATGCGATCCAGCAGGGCTATCTGACCAGCGAGCCCTACGCGATCGAGCTCGCGACCGGCGAGAAGCCGGTCACCATCCTTTTGGCCGACCAGGGCTATGGCGGCTACGCCGCGATGATCGCCACGACCAGAGCCACGATCGACGCCAAGCCCGATCTGGTCCAGCGCTTCGTCAGCGCCAGCCTGGAAGGCTGGGCCAGCTATCTCGGAGCCGATCCGGCGCCGGGCAACGATCTCATCAAGAAAGACAATCCGGAAATGACCGACGCCATCATCGCCCATGCCCTCCAGGGCATGAAAGAGTATGGGCTGGTCCAGTCGGGCGATGCGCTGACCCTCGGGATCGGCGCCATGACCGAGGCACGCTGGCGGGCGTTCTTCGATTTCGCGGTGGCGACCGGGCTTTATTCTAAGGATCTGGAGTACCGCAAGGCGTTCGATCTGCGGTTTGTCGATAAGGGGACGACGAAGGAGTGAGCGAACGGATGTGTAGATCTCGATTGGAAATTCTATCGCTGGCTCCCTGATCCTCGAATATCTATATTATGGTTTTCCGCCGACGATAACCCGTAGATCTGATTTTGGCTGTCGGCGCCGATCTCCAGAAACAGTGCCGATCCCGTCGACGGGCTGGCCCGTCACTCCCTCGGTACCCGTCGCAACAACGTCATGTTTTGTAACTGCTCACCTGCGGTCTGATGCTGCGAGTGTCGGTGGCTGCGCCGGTCCCGGTGCCGGCGGATGTCGTGATGCAGCAGGTCGCTGCGCCGACCCGTCATTCCGGATTCGGAGGATTTCGAGCTGCAATTTACAGTCGCCGGCGGGGGTAGGGAATTCCCCTTCGTCTCCCGTGTGGCGCTGAAGCGTGGGATCTTCCATGCAGATCCCACGCTCGCCGGCGACGATGCGGCGGTCCGGCTGTCAGAAGATGCCGACCTCAGAGGGGGCTGGTGTTGGTGAAATAGGCGTTACTGGGACTGGTCCCAGCATTCATGCACAGCGATGTGACCGTGTGCGACCGACCGGGTCCGACGTAACAGAGACGGCCCGAAGGCGACTGAAACGCGACGCTCCAGCTGTTGTCCGGTGCCGCGCTCAGACTCGGGCTGGTGCCCTCCCGCATCGAGTACCCAGTATTCCCCAGATCGCTGGGTCCGATCGGTCCACCGGGCGGCCCATACAGCACGAGATTGCCATCGGAACCTTGGGCGGCGACGCCCCAGGAGCCGCCCGCGAGTTGGCCGAGGCTCGGGCTGGTCCCCTTCATCAATGGTATCCCGGTGTCCCCGCCGTCGAGGTTGCCGAGCAATCGGAGTGTGTGGTTCCCGGTCTGAATGGCGGCGGCCCAACCGAGCCCGAGTGAAATCAAGCTGGGGCTGGTGCAGGGCGCCATGAGATATCCGGTGTTCCCGCCATCGAGGTTGCCGGTCAACCAAAGGGTTCCGATATTGGCCTGGAACGCCACCCCCCAGCCATTGCCGAGCGACCACATGCTGGGGCTGGTGTAGGGCGCCATCCCCAGTCCCTGGCCCCCGCCATCGAGGTTCCCTGTCACCCAGAGGCTGGTGTCGTTGGCCTGGAATGCCGCCCCCCAGCCATTGCCGAGCGAGCAGAGGCTCGGACTGGTGTGCGGCATCATTCCGAGCCCGGTGTCGCCTGTTCCGGTCACGTACAGGTTGTGGGTGTTGGCCTGCCAGGCCACTGCCCAGCCCGGGTCGAATTCGCCGGCTTGGCTGAGGCTCGGACTGGTATTCGGCGCCATCCCGTCGCCGCTGCCGCCCCCGAATAGATTGTTGATTTCCAGACTGCCAGAAAGGTTTTGATAGGCCGTGTACATGATGTACTCCCTCTTCTCCGTTAGTAGATCCACAGTATATGTTGCACCGGTTGAGATATTTTCACCGATTCTTTGTGATGTTTACAGTACAGTAACCGAGTTTATTGGCGATCGCCCGGAACTCGGCGGATATTCTCTCGCTCCGGTAGGTCGGGGCATCCGACGAGCGAGCTGTCGAGGGCGATTGCGCGAAGCCTCGTCAGGGCAATTCGGTTGCGGCAGTCGGATGGCCCGGCCGCCGCCCAACGTGACCGACCGGACGGCGGCGCCATCCGGGTATCGGCCGTTCCAGGTAAGACCCTGCCATTTCCCGCCACTGGCCTCGTTGCCGGCATGAACGGGTCCGGCGAGCAGCGGGAGAACCCGGCCCACGCCCAGTATCCTCTTCATCTTCATTGCTTTATTCCTCGTTTGCCGACCGGCGCGGGGGCGGCGCATCGGACCGGGAGGATTGATATTCGTTGTCGCTTACAACTTCTGCTGAAGCAGCGTTCAGGTCTGTGAATCTCGCGGCAAAGGGTTGCATCCGCTTGCACGGGCGCGACCTTTATGCGACGGTCGACCAGTCGCGGCGTGAGAATCGGCATGACGGAAGCACCATCGGACGGGCTGGGCTTGCGCTTGACGCTCGTCCTCAAGGCGCTCAATCTGAGCCGCGGCCAGCTTGCCGTTTCCGTCGGCGTCGACAAATCCCTGGTCAGCCGATGGTTGTCCGGCCAGGTCGTTCCGAACAGCCACAATCTGGCGCGGATCGGCCAGACACTGGCCCGCGTCAAGCCCGGCTTCAACGCGACGCTGTGGGACAAGCCGCTCCCCGAATTCGAGAAATTCCTCGGGCTCGCCCCGTCCGGCGCGGCTCCATCGCCGCTGCCGGCGACGCCGCCCGTTGGCGCCCCGCCGATGGCGACCGGCGCCGAGCCGATCAGCTATCCACCGACCCTTCTCGCCGCGGCCCGGCGCGAGACGCAACGCCGCGGCCGGAGCTATGAAGGCTTCTATGAGCTGACCCATCCCGCGGCGAGCCGGCTCGGCACCTTCGCGACCGGTGCAGTCATGATCTGGCAACGGGATGGGGTGCTGCGCATGCGGTGGGGAGTCGGCGGCTGGGAGGTTGCGGGCGAATTGTTCCTGGTGATGGGTCAGCTCTTCGGCTTTCTGGTCGATACGGCCGACGATACGGTGGTGCTGATCGTGCTGAATGGCGTGACCATGCCGCGTGTCGAGCTCATGGACGGGCTCGCCGTCACCAATGCGATGGACGGGCAGCTGACGCCGACTGCCTATCCGCTCGTGATGGCGCGCCGCGGCACGCTCACGGCCGACGAGGCCGGGAATGACGCGCATTTCGAAAGCCTCAAGGCGGCGGCGCAATTCCCGCTCGAGCCCGACGCGGTGACGCCCGAGCTGCGTGCCCATCTGCTGCCGGACATCGGCCCGCGCGCGGTAGCTGCCGGCCAAGGCGAGCTCTTGCTGCGCCTGCCCGCGGCTCGCTCCTGGACTCGTGGCGGTACCAATCTGCAGTGACGGCGGCCCGGCACCGGCACCGCCCGCTTTCCCGTCGAATTTCCGCGCAGCCGCATGCGCCGGCCGACTCACGGAGCCAGGTCCTCCTCGCTGATCTCTCCAGCCGCGACAGCGAGCATGGCCCGAGTCGCCTCGTGGTCTCGACTGCGAACAGGCTATCGCCCTCGCCCGCTTCGAGCCGAGCCGAGATTTCCTTCGGGATCACGACGCCGGTCGATGTTCCCATCGCGGTCAGCTCGAGCCCCGGGATTCCGGCCGGCCTGTTCATATCCCGCCTGTTCATATGTAGGGGAATCGATCGAGATGCCTGTCTTCAAAGTTGCAGCGCCATGCCGATTCAACCTACCTTGCGGATCGTCTCGACCTGTCGAAGGCCTGTTTCGAAGATCAGTGTTGATGATATGTTCCCAATATGTTTTTGTTATGTCCATAATGACCGCGACCACTACCGCCCCTCCCGCTGCCCCCGTCCCGCCCGATCCTGCGCGCGGCCGCGGCGGTGACTCTGCCCCGGCTGGGGATTCGGCGACGGTGCGGCAGCTGCGGCTGCTGGAACAACTGGCGGATGCCGGCATGGGTCTCGCCCGGGCCGCCGGGGTCCGGGCCACGGCGCCGGCTGGGGCCGAGGACAGCGCTGATATCAACGATCGAATCGATGCCTTCGCCAAAGTCGCGCGTGCCGTCCGCCTGACCATCGGGCTCGAGGTGAAGCTGCAGGCCGATTTCCTCGCCGGCAACGGCGGCGCATCGACGCCAGCTGCTCCTGCTCGAGGAATTGGCCGAGATCAGGCTCGCCGTCGCCAAGGCGCCGGCGAGCCAGGCGGCGGTACCGATCTTTCTCAAGATCACGCGCGCCGTCCGTCAGACCGTTGGAATTGCCGCAAATCTGCGCAGCGGGCGCCAGGCGCCGGAAAAGGGTGCCCGACCGGCACCGTCGTCGGCCGCCGAACCAGCAGCGAACCCGAGAGCGCCGAGGATTCCGTGGCCGGCAGCGGCGATATCGCATCCTCTCTCGCCGAGACGCTCGACGCTTTCGACGAGTATTACCGCTTCCTGCGGGTGCCGGTCGGCCGACGCTGGTGCTCGCCGCCGTCGCGCTGATCTGCCTGACCGCCGGCGTCGGGGCGGGCCATGCGCTCACAGGCGAACCGGATCCGCTACCCGAGCAGCCGGGTGAGCCGACCCCGACGCTGCCGGGCCCAGGCGAACCGGTGGCGCGGCCGGCCAAGTCGGGCTCCTACATCGATGCACTCGCCGCGGCCGGCCTCGCCAACTTGTCGCCCGACATGCTGATCGAGCTGAAGAGCGTCGGTGTCACCGCGGACTATGTCGCAGCAATCCACGCGGCCGGATACGCTCCGCGGGCCGAGGAGCCGATCGGCCTGTTCAGCGTCGGCGTTCGGCCCGAGGAGCTGGCCGAATTCCGGGCGCTGGGAATGACCGGCTTGGCGATCGAGGATCTGGTCGCCTTCAGATCGCTGGGTGTCACCCCCGCCTATATCCGAGCCCTCCAGGAGGCGGGGTACGGGAATTTGCCGGCGAACGACTATGTCGAGGCCAAGGCGACCGGCATCACCCCCGATTTCATCACCAAGGCGCGTGCCCATGGCTTCACCGATCTCAGCTTGCGCAAACTGGGCGAGCTGAAGGCGATCGGCGTGCTCTGAACAAGGGGAGGGCGAGCGTGATGTTCCGATGTGCGTATCTCGCGGCCGGCCTCGTCCTGCTCGGTCTGGCCTTCGGGCCAGTCGGGTTGCAGGCAGCCGAGACGCTGACCGGGAGCTGGTCGATCGGCCCTTCGAACCGACCGGGCCTGGTCGAATTCCAGGTGAACCGGGGCCACTCGACCACGCAGTCCAGATGGAAGATCGCGGATTTGGTCGGGCTCGATCCGCCCCCGGCCAGGCACGACGTGCAGTTCACCGTCGAGCGCGATGCTGGAAGGCTGGAAGCCGACGGGGTTGTTGCCGACAATCTCGGCGCCGGCACCTTCCATTTCATCCCGGATTCGCGTTACGCGTCTGAAATGGCCCGGCTCGGCCTGGGCCGGATCGACGAAGAGTCGCAGTTCGCCGACGCCCTCCACGATGTCAGCCTGACTTTCGCCCGCGAGATGGTCGCAGCCGGCATCGCCGGTCTCGATGCCGGCGAGCTGCTGGCGTTCCGTATCCACGGAGTCGACAATTCTTACGTCCAGGGTCCGCGCCAGGCCGGGAAGATTCACGGCGCCACGGCGCAATGGGCGTCCGGTCTCGCCAAGCTGGGCTACACGCGGGCGAGTGCAGACCAGCTGATCGCCTTTCGCGTCCACGGCGTCACCCCGGAATTCATCGATGCGTTGCGGCCGTTGGGCTTGGCCATGCGGACACCGGAGCAACCGGTCGCGATGCGGATCCACGGCGTGACCCCGGAGTACATCGCCGGGCTCGAGACCCGGGGCATGAAGAATTTGACCGTGGATCAGCTGGTCGCGCTGCGCATCCACGGCATCGACTGACCCCGGGCAACTATTCGTTCCGGCATTAGCGCCGGGCGCGAGAGATATCCAGGGTCACTCTCGGAGCGCGAGACGAAAGTTCGTCTCGAGGGCCTATTCGCCCGCGAGCGGATGGGGCGCGGGGTTGCCTCGGTCTGGTCCGACATTGCTCCAAGCGGTGCCGTCGACATTCGCGCTACAGTATAAGGAAATATATTGAATATACTAAAGATTTTAAAATTCACGGCGCTGCGAAAGAATTGGCTTAGGAAAGAATATTTCGGCAGGCGCCTGATCATGAACGGCATATCGCCGCAGGCGGTTCCTTTGCCCGATAGTCTGGATTATTGAGGTCCCGGCATGTTAGAAAGGTTCCAGCGAACTTCGAAGGCCAGGGGGCTGGGACGATGCGGGGCGATCTATTTGGGCATGCTGGTCCAGCTCCGTCCGGGGCCGCGTTCAGATGAGCCGGGGCGCTGCGGCGGCGGTCACGGACTGGCCCGAAGCTGCGGAGTCCGACCGGCTCTATCGCAGCATGTTCGAGCATGCTGTCTGGGGCCTGTTCCAGACGACGGTGGATGGCCAATATTTGACTGCGAACACGGCGCTCGCCAAAATCTATGGTTACGACTCGCCAGCGTCTCTCGTCGCCGATTTGACCGACATCCGGCGCCAGCTCTATGTCGATGCCGGACGGCGCGACGAGTTCGTCCGGCTCATGCACGCACGAGGTGCGATCTCCGGGTTCGAATCGCGCGTGACACGACGCGACGGCCGGATCATCTGGATTTCGGAGAGCTGCCGCGCCGTGCGCGACCAGGCTGGCCAATTGCTCTATTACGAAGGTTCGGTCGAGGACATCACCCAGCGCAAGCAGGCCGAGGCGGACTTGGCCGAGGCGAAGGCGCAAGCCGAAGCGGCGAACCAGGCGAAGGCCGCCTTCCTCATGCATATGAGCCACGAGCTGCGCACCCCGCTCAATGCCATTCTGGGCTTTGCCCAGCTGATCCGGGACAGCGCGCTCGGTCCCGTTCCCGATTGCTATTCTCGCTATGCCGCCGATATTCACGACAGCGGTGCCAGCCTCCTCAACATGGTCAACGATGTCCTGACCTTGGCCGAACTCGAGGCCGGGCGCACGGCCCGGCAGGACGACATCGTGCCGCTGAACCGTCTCCTCACCACCTGTGCCGCGGCCAGCGCCGAGAGTGCCGCCGCGAAGGCGTTGCAGCTTCGCCTCGACCTGCCGCAGGCGAGCCCGGTGCTGAGTGCCGATCCGCGGTTGTTGCGGCGCGCGGTCATGAATTTGCTTTCCAACGCCGTCAAATTCACCGCTCCCGGCGGCCGGATCGCGCTCTCCGCCAGTGCCCCTCCCGAGGGCGGAGTCGAGATCACCATCAGTGATAGCGGCATCGGCATGAGCGGCGCCGATCTCGATGTCGCCATGCAGCCGTTCCGCCAGATCGATGGCGGTCTGGCCCGCCGGTTCGAAGGAATGGGGTTGGGCCTGCCGATCGCGCTGGCCATGACCGAACTCCATGGCGGCAGCCTCGCCTTGACGAGCACCCCCGGCGAGGGCACGACGGCGACGTTGCTGCTGCCGGCGGCGCGAGTCTACGAACCCCATGCCGAGTGAGGCCGCGCCTATTTGAGGGCGTCGCCGTCGGGCGGCAGATTGCGATCGCGCAGCCAGCCGGCTCGAGCCGCCGGGTCGGGCGGATCGAAGCGGAGATCGACGCTGACCGGCCCGACCCGCCGGGCGAGTACCTTCAGGAACGACAGGTTGGGAACGGTCACCTGCAGCGTGTTCGGCCCCGTCCAGCGAAGGCGCGGCCGCTCGGCTGCATGGCCGCCGGTGTCGACGCCCAGCAGGTCCACGCTCCAGGCGTGATCGCTCGCGGCGACCAGCCGAGCCGTATCGACGATCGTGCCGCCGAAGCCGCTCTCGCACACGGCCTCGTCGACGATGGCGAGCCACGCCCCGTCCGGCGACCCTACGCTCGACAAGGCCCTGTGCCGGCAGGAATCTGGGCCGGCGACCGCGGACAGGGTCGCCGGGCCGGCGAGTCCGAGGCCGAGAAGGCACAAGAAAATTTCACGAGACCGGCGACGGTGCCGCATCGACGCTGGCGCAGCCATCACGGCCGGGATGGCGAATTCGTCCCGGCGCGGATCCGGCGCTTTTCGAAGAGCTCGAACCCGAGCTGAGTATTGGCGACGTTCCTGGCCGGCAGATGGGCATAGTGCGGATCCATCGGCGTCCCCGCAGCATAATGGCTGAACAAAGCGGCATAGCTATTTTCGACCGTCAGAATATCGTCCCGGCTCATGCCGGACGCGGCCGCGTAGAGGCCGATCACGACCGTGGCGTAGTCGACGAAATCGGGGTGGAACTTGCCGCCGATCCGCTGTGCGTCCCAGGGACCGCCCTGCTTGAATTTCTTCAGCTGGACGAGTTCGTAACCGAGCATGGCCTCGCCCCCGCCCTCGCCCTGTTGGAGCATTTGCAGCTCCAGTTGCCCGTCGGCGATACCCTGTTTGACGAAGATGTGCGGATCGAGGCCGGCGGGCCGCAGCATCGGATTGCCGGTCGCATCGAGCACGGGCTTGCCGTCGTCGTCGACGAACGGCACCGGGCTGTCGGACGCCGGGTTCGCGGCTGCGACCAGTGGGGCAGCGGGAGCCGGGCCGGGCCCGCTCGCGGCATAGGCGAAGAGAGCATGTCGGCAGACGAGAGCGGCGAGTTGCTGCGCCATCTGATCGAAGCTGGCCGACGAGGCGCCGCCGGGAACGACGGCGGCATGGACAGAACGCAACTGTACGAACAAGGTCGGATCGCGGCGCCTGCAATTCAGCAAATTCACCAAGGCACTCTCGGTCAGCCGCCCGGTCTGGGGAAGCTTCGCCCGCCAGGCGCTCGGCCGCAGAAAGACGATCCTGCACCGGTCGAGGCGAATGACGAGCCGTTCCCCTGCCATGGGCATTTCATCCTGTCGTTCGGGGCCGGACAAACCGAGCGGTCCGCGGATCCGTTCGGATCGGAGCGCGAGGCCACTGCCCTGCGGTAACCTTACCGAGCGCCAAGCGGTCTTTCCAGCAGAAGCCGAATCTGCCGGATCAGTTGACCTGGGCCGGCGCATGCCCGTCCGGCCGATCCGGCTCGACCGCGCTGATCCGGTTGAGGTCGGCATTGGGCCGGCCCTGGCCATCGGTGGTGACGGCGTCCTGATAGCGCATGCCATAGAGGATCCGGTCGGGCGGGTAGTCGTGCATGTCGTGGACGGTTGCGCCGAGCGTGTGGTCGCGCGCCTCGAGGAATACGAGCAGCCGCAAATCGGTCTCCGCCAGAGTCTCCGAGGTGAAGCCGTGGAGGGGACTCGACTCGTCGATCTCGTGCATCAGGTTCCAGGTCAAGGCGAACAGCGGGAACCGCGGTCGCACCAGCTTCAGCTCATGGGCGCGGCGCAGGACATGGCCTTCGGCCGATTCCTCGCGAAGGAGCGAAGTGATCCGGGCCTGGGCGTCGAACAGCAGGCTCAGCCGGCCGTTGCCGACTCGGACCATCAGGGTCGGGGTGCCGTTATAGAGGGTGACCACGGCGCAGTCGGCGAACCGGAACTTGGCCCGCGGCTTGGAGAAGCGGACGAAAATGAGGCCGGTGACGAGCGCAGTGAAGGTCAGGCCACAGAGAATCTCGACCGAGGAAACGATGTGGCCATAGAGCGTCGCCGGCGCCATGACGCCGTAGCCGACGGTGGCCAGGGTCTCGGTGCTGAAGAAGAAGGCTTCGGTGAAGCTCGGAACCGCATTGCTGATGCTGCCCGGCTGGGTCCAATAGAGGAGCGCGAAGGCGAGATTGATCAGCAGGTCGAGCAGGAACAGGGCCAGGAAGAATTGCGGCCAGCGCAAGGTCACCGCCAGATGATAGGGGTCGCGCAGATCGAAGCGCGCCGCACCGGTCTTGGTGAATTCGAAGGCACCGATCCGAATCGCCACCGCTTCGTCGCGATGGCGCATGTGTGGCTTGCGCATCGGCGTTCAGCCCGGCGGCGCGAAGCTGTCGGCGCGGGCCATGGCCCAAAGCCCTTGGAGGCGGGGATCTTCGGTGCCGGCGAGCAACTCGCCGGGTTTCAGGAACCGGTAGAATTCGGCATAGCTGGCGACCACATCCGGGGTGAGACGCCGGGAAATATGCAGCGGCCGGATATCGGCCGGGTGTTCCAGCCCGGCAGCGGCGATCAGTTCGGCCAGGGCGGTCACGGTCGAACGATGAAAATGAAAGACCCGCTCGGCCTTGTCGGGCACGACCAGGGCGTGCTGGCGCACCGGGTCCTGGGTGGCGACGCCGACCGGGCAGCGATCGGTGTGGCAGCTCTGCGATTGCAGGCAGCCGAGCGCGAACATGAATCCGCGCGCGGCGTTGCACCAATCGGCGCCGAGCGCCATCAGCCGGACGATGTCGAAACCCGTCGTGACCTTGCCGCTGGCTCCGATCCGGATCCGGTCGCGGATATCGAGCCCGACCAGCGCGTTGTGGGCGAAGAGCAGACCGTCCCGGAGCGGCATGCCGACATGGTCGGTGAATTCCAGCGGTGCCGCCCCGGTGCCGCCTTCCTTGCCGTCGATGACGATGAAATCCGGATAGATGCCGGTCTCCAGCATGGCCTTGCAGATGCCGAGAAATTCCCAGGGATGGCCGATGCAGAGCTTGAATCCGACGGGCTTGCCTTTCGAGAGTTCGCGCAGCCGGACGATGAACCGGGTCAGTTCCAGGGGCGTCGAGAAGGCCGAATGGCGCGCCGGCGAGACGCATTCGACGCCTTCGGGCACGCCGCGCGCGGCCGCGATCTCGGCCGAGACCTTGGCCGCCGGCAACACGCCGCCATGGCCGGGCTTGGCGCCCTGGCTCAGCTTGATTTCGATCATCTTGATCTGGTCGAAGGATGCCTGCTCGGCGAAGCGCTCGTCCGAGAAGCCGCCATCGGGGTGGCGGCAGCCGAAATAGCCGCTGCCCAGCTCCCAGATGATGTCGCCGCCATGTTCGCGGTGATAGCGGCTGAAGCTGCCTTCGCCGGTGTCATGGGCGAAGTTGCCGAGCCGGGCGCCCTTGTTCAGCGCCATGATGGCGTTGGCGCTGAGCGCCCCGAAGCTCATCGCCGAAATGTTGAAGATCGAGGCGGAATAAGGCCGCCGGCAATCCGGCCCGCCGATCTGGAGGCGGAACGGCTCGGACGCGGGTTCTTTGGGCGCGATCGAGTGGTTCAGCCATTCGAACGCCTCGGCATTGACATCGAGTTCGGTCCCGAACGGGCGCTTGTCGAGCACACCCTTGGCTCGCTCATAGACCAGCGAGCGTTCGGTTCTGTTGAACGGCACGCCGTCGGTGTCGCTCTCCAGGAAGTACTGCCGGATCTCGGGAGCTATCCCTTCGAGGAGCCAGCGGAGATGGCCGGCGATCGGATAGTTGCGGCGGATGCTGTGCCGGGTCTGGACTAGGTCGCAGGTCCCGACCAGCGCCAGAGCCGCGAAAATTGCCAGAAACCAGGCGTAGCCCGGCTGGATCACCGTCAGGACCAGGAGCACCGCGGTCGCCGTCAGCGCCACGGTATAGGTGGCATAGCGGCGCGAGACGGCGATCGCGAGCAGCTCCATGATCGAAACTTCCCAACGTGACGGTCGGCCCTCTATATCCGATTTCGAGGGAATTACCATGACGCTCGCGATGCGCGCCGGCGGCCTCGCGGCTCGGTCTTCCGGGCCTCGTCGATGCTCGTAGCGGGCCGGGTGCTCGCCATTGTCGAACTCTATGGCGAGGTCGGGCTCGCGGCGCCGGTTCCATCCATTTGCAGTTGACCGCGGCGATGTAGCTGGTACATTACCTCAGGACGAGAGGTTGGGGTATCTTGCATACCCACTAGCGAGTTCACTGCTTTTCGTCGGTGCCATCGTGTCCACGGGATGCAGTGACGGACTCGCGTCGGGGCAGAATCCGGGGGCACGCCGTCGATTGGGATCGGACCGCCGCGGGCGCGAAGCCGCGCCGGCGGTGACTTGTCCGGGGTGAGCGAACGACTGCCATTGGATCGAGAGAAATGTCGAGGCAGGCGGAGGGGCCGCTCGATCACTTTTTCGGCCGATCGCCAGCCACGGTTCGAGACGGTGCGGACGCGGCTCCGTCGTGCCGCCTGAGAGGTTCCGATGACGAAGTCCCCAGCCAAATCGCTCCACGAACTGATCAAGACATGGCCCTACGCGCGGGACTATCTCGTCGACACGATGGATCCGGTATTGATTGAAGAGCATGGCCGGCTGCATTTGTCGCGTGCCCTCAATGTCGGCGGAGTAGTGGCGTTCTTGAGCGCCGGCGTCTCGATGGCCTATGGACGGATCAGTTGGAGGAACCTCGTCGAAGATCTGATCAAGGAAGCCGAGATCAGTTACGCCGACTTTGCTCCGGGGTCGAAAAGCGGCACCGTGCATCACGCAGGGCTGGAGAGCCTCGCAAAAAGCCTGAAAGACCTCAATCCAACCAAGCGGCCGCTCGGTGGCGATATTCGTTCGGATCGATACCCGGCGCTGTTCCACTTATGTGCCGAACTTTCGACCGGTGTCGCCGCTGCGCGGACACAATCCGAGTTGATATCTCGGCCGGGGAACGACAACGATTTTCTGGCCGGCGTGAAGACTCGTACCCGGGATGGGCACTTTCATGCCATGGCCCTATTGCAAAAGCACCTCGGGTCGGACCCGAGATATATGGACGGAACCTATCCGAAGGAGATGAAGAAGAGACAGAGGGAATTTACCAACATCATCGACCGCGTGCCTCGCCTCACGCGCCGTCAGCTCTTTAGAATCCCAAATATAATCGAAAATATAATCGAGGCGGACGTGCCGGATTGGCGCTTGGGGCGTATTTCCAAAGACAAGCTTTCGATCGACTGGCCGAAATGCCTGAAGCCATCTTTACGCTTCATCCTGCCTGCGGTATTGGCGGTGGATGGTTGCCTCAGTCCTGAATATGTCGAGGTCCTCTTCGAACGTTATTTTTCGAAGCTGGCGAAATATATCTCGTCGATCGAGCAAGGAGGGAACGGCGAGGCTACTCCTCGGGCGCAGGTCATCGACCCGGCCAGCGATATAATCGGGTTTCTGCACTCACAGCTCAATATCCGCCGGTTTCTGACGACCAACTATGATCTGGAAGTCGAGCGCTTGGTCCATGATCTGGGCTTCGACGTTACTCAGCCACCCGGCCTCGGCTCCAGTGTGACCTTGTCGATCGATCCGCTGGGCCAAGTCTCCCGAGACCTGGTCGTGCGCCGCGAGGAAGCCGCCGCCCTCGTCGATTTCGCGCTTCACGACAGCCGGTACAAGATCGACGTGGCGCATCTCCACGGAAGGTCGCTCAAGGGTGAGTCGATCGTCGCGACCGAGAGCGAGTACCAGAAATTTTACCTGCTGGATGATGCCAACCGCCCCCTCATCGACCAGTCGATCGAACTGGCGTTCCGTGCCAATACGCTGCTCTTCATCGGCAGCGGCATGGGCGAGGACGACATTCTGCGACCCCTGCGCCACTTCATGAGCCAGGATAAGGGCGCCACGCCGCCGCCGGTGATCGCGCTGTTGCCCAATCTCTGGGGAATGTCGACGGTCATCGAAGAGAAGATCAGCCTCTTGCGGCGCTATGGCGTCTACACCATCCATTGGGGCCGGGGCTGGACCGCCGATCCGGCCGGCAAGCCCCTGCCCGACAGTCCCGAGCCCTATATCCTGCCGTCGATCAAGAAGCTGATCGGCGCGATCAAACCCGTCCTGGATGCTGCCCTGACGGCGGGTGGCGGCGGGGTCGCCGCCATCCCGCCGGACCGGAAGCAGAAGTGGCACGAGGAGCTCCAGGACGCGAATACGCTGGAAGGAGGGAAGCTGATCGAGGGCAGCTCGAGACACGCCAGGCTTCGTGCGCTCGAGACCATCGAGGGCGTCGGCCGCGCCCATGGTGAGGCCTTTGCGCCGAAGGTGATCGAGACCGAGTGGCAGGCGCTCCGTTTCGCGTTCGACACCGCGCACCGCCTCGTCGAAGAAGAAGGGAAGCTCGACGAGAACGAGGTTCGTGCGGCCAGGATCATCGCCGCCGAAATCGAAGACGCCATCCTTTCCGCCTTTCTCGCGGCAGCCGTCAAGCGGCTCGAAATGGGTTGGGCCGCGTGGAAAGAGAATTGGTTCGTCGCCCTCAAGCCCCGGCTGGCAGTGCCGTCCCCGCTCAGCAAGCCGGACGACGAGGACGGCATCGATCCGGAGTGGCTCGATCAAGTGAGGCGGGAGAGGCCTAGCGTGCTACTGCCCCAGAGCGGCCTTGCCATCGATCGCCGTTCATGTGTCGCGTTGCCGCACCGCAGACAAGACGGTGATCCCGGCACTCCGGACCTCGTATCCGACCCAGACTTCTTGCGACGGTGGAGCCAGACTTTAGCCGAATTCGTGGATGCGCTCAGACACGTCGTTCCGAAACCGAACGGGCACCGCCGCGTATTCTTCCTGGCCGGAAAGCGCGGCCTCGGCAAAGGCCATTTATTCGGCGCGCTGACCCAGCGCGATGCCTTTCTCGATTATCTGGAGGCGGCTGACACGAAAGAGGTCGTCTACGGCCTTTATGCCTTCAATCTCAGCTTTTCCGTCGAACTCGGTTCCGGATTTGAACGCCTGGCGTATTTCGTCTTCAAGCAAATCCAGCGGATGTACCAGGATGCGAGCGTCGATCCGGATACGATAGCCGATTTCGAACAGCGTTTCGGGCGCTTCAGAGCCCGCGGAACTCGGACGACCGGTGATCGGGTCGGGGCGATCAAGTTCCTGTTCGACGTCATGGCCGGCGGAGTCCCGGCCAGCGGTGAACTGCGAGAGCTCCCGAAGCCGAACGGCCGGGTGGTTCTGGTTTTCAATGCCAGCCATCTCCTCTATGGCCCGGCCGGCGAGGCCAAGAGCGCCGACGTCGTCAGATACATGAACATCTTTCTCGGAATCGAGTATCACAAGGCGGCCGTCGACGTGCTCTTCGTTACCAGCGAACATGCCATGCCGAAAGAGACGCGTGAACTGGAGGACCCGGCCCCTTCGGCCACCCCGGGATCCGCCTCCGCCATGCCAGGACAACCGCGGGATGTCAGGGACCGGGTGGCCGAGGATCCGAGCCGGCCGCTGGCCGGTGGCAAGGCGCCGCGTCAAGCCATTCATCTCGTCAGTATTGTCCCGCGCGGGCGCTTGGACATCGAGGCCCAAGAAGACGCCATCGCGATCAAGGCTCTGCGATTGCGGTTCGGTCAGCCGTCGCCCGAGGGTGCCGATCGGGAAGCGGAGCGGCCGGCGCCGCCGAACCGCGAGATGACAATCCCGGCTTATTTTCACCGGCTCCAACAACCGAGAATTTCGGTCATGATCCTGGCGCCGTTTCCCGGCGTCGCGATTGCGATCGCGATCAGCGCAATCAAGCGTCTCGATGCCCAAATCGGCCGGGATCTCTCCAAACTCCGGCTCAAGGACAGCCCATTTTTCGGGCGCTTCTCCGAGCCTTTGCCGACCGGCGAGGTGAGTCGGAGGGTTTCGCGCGGCACGGCAGCGGCTTGGGTGACCAGAGCGGTAATAGGAGCCGACGGCGGTCCGGACGGTAATTCTGCGGAATTTCGTGAAGCCATCGATTCTCGGCCTGATTTCCGCCGGAAAGTCGAGGAAGAGGTCGATCGTGAATTCGGCCGCCTGTACAAGCGGCTCGGGCGCAGCCGAATCTGTGTATCCATCACCTGCGCTGCGGCATTGGAGGTAATCGACGACGACGGGGACGTTAAGAAGACGCTGGAGGTGATAGACAAGATCGCGTCGTCACTCACTGGGCTCGATGAGGCCAATCGGGAAGACACATTGATACGATCCGTGATCGACCATTACCGCCAAGACGCAAATAACGATGAGAGGTTGGCAGGAAGGTTTCCCGACAGCTGGCCCGAACAATTCCGTAAGTATTCGAACAAAATGACGTCGCGACAATTTTTCCTGCTTCAGGAGGAACTCCTGGCTGCGCTCGGCATGATCGGATTTCCGGTCGAACCGGACTGTCTCACCTTCCTCGATTTTCGAGCCATGGAATGGCTCGATCGGCCGAACCCGGAGGAAGCCGGCGGCGGGCGGGAGCCGGAGTCATTCGACGGGGACCGGACATCCTTCATCACGGCGGCGCTCAACCAGCTCGTCAAACGGTGTCTGGTCTTCCGGTTTACACCGCGGCTCGATCGTGGAGCCGGCGATCAGCCGATCTATCGCTACGCCGTCCATCGTCTCCTGCAGCGCCATGTCTTTCGACGCATGCATCAGCCTCGGGTCGAATTTCCCGAGGTCGAGAGTTACATGCCGACCCTCTATGCCAGTCAGCCCAACGACCTGCCCTATCCGACCCACGATGCGCAGGCTCGCATCCGCGACATGGTCGCCCGGCTGGCCTTTTATCCCTCGCGCGAGGGGCTGCGCCACGCCGGCGAGGTCCCCGATATTCACCCCGAGCGCGCATCGCGCATGCTCCGTGCCGCCTATGGCATCATGCGGACCGTCTATTCGGTGGCCGTGGTCGCCCGTTTCAACGCTTATGTGCCCGCGGTGACCCCACCCTCCGACGGTTTTTTCGAGGAGCATCGATGGCATGTTCGCTGGCTTCTCCGCCGAGCCGACGAGTTGGAGAAGCAACTGAAACCGAGCCAGAACCAGCCGGAGCCGGACAAGACACAGTTAGACGTGGATCCAGCCAGGAGTAGAGACCCCGAGGATTGGCGCGACCAGCTCCCATTCTACGCCGGGGACCTCGTCTGGCTCTATAACGAGTGCGGGACCTTGAGCCTGATCCAGGGCCATTTGCACGATGCGGCCAAGCTGTTTGCTGAAGGGCTTCGCGCCGTCCAGGCAATCGAGGCGCCGAATATCGGTGGCGCCCTGACCAATATTCTTCGGTTGAACCGCGCGATCGTCGATATCGAGATGGGCAAATGCCGCAAAGCCGATGCCGTGCTGGAGGCGGTCGCTACGACCGCGGACGAACATCTCGCCGTGCGCTGGATCGCGACCGGCTATCGCGGGCTCGTCGCGCATGTCCGCGGCGACGTGAAGAACGCGGAGTATCTCTATAAGAAATCGATCGCCGCCCTACGCTCGATGCAGTGTTACCGGGGCGCCAGCATCTTCGCGCGACATTTGGCGGAGATGTATCTGAATGGCAGTTCCGGCACGGGCGCCGCAACCGAGGAGATGGCCGAGGACGCGGTAAAGCTCGCTTCGATCGGAAACCATGAAGACATTTATCAACTCGCCCGCGTCGTCAGACTCCGCGCGGAGATTGCGAGAATTCATCTTGCCGGCGACGGCCCGGCTCCCGGGCCCGGCGGGTCGCCCTGGTTCGATGTCCAGAAGCAGCTGGAGAATATCTCGATCTATGTCCGCGTTATGGGCATGCCGCGTTTGGCCGTTGAAGTCGCCAGCCTCGATGCGAGTATCCGAGTCCGCCTGGGCGACCTCCACAATGCCACGAAATCGGTGACGCGGGCGCTCTCCCTGGCGAACGAGAAGGGGATGATGTTGAAGAAAGTGGACTTGACCATTCTGCTGGCGCAAATATACGAAGCCCGCGGGATGCGCGACGGCGCCCGCCTGCTCGCCGAGAGTGGGCGCAATCTGGCAATCTCCACGGAATACGCGACCGCGCAGGACGAGGCCCAGGCGATCCTCTCCCGGGCGTAACACGCGCCTGCTCGCCTCGAAGACGGCGACGGGTCGAAGTCGCCCCTTACTCCGCCGGCACCCGCGGCGGCGGGGCCACCCGGCTGACCGAGCGGTTCTGTCCCCAATGCTCCTGGATTTTGACTCCCATTCCGGGCGGGCGGGATTTCAGCACGCGGGTCGAGAGCCACAGCCGCTTCAGATGCCGCTGGATCCCGGCCGGGACGTCGTCCTCATAGGCGGTGCGGCCGTGCAGCACATGATAGTTGTTGATGAACTGCATCTCGCCCGGACGCAGATCCATATAGACATTGTAGTGAGGGTCGTTGGCCATGGCAGAGACCCGGTCGAGCGCCTCGCGCGCGATCGGCGACAGCCGCGGGGCGTCGGGGTGACGCTGCGAAGCCTTGATATATTGGGGGATGAAGCGGACGAACAGCCGGTCGTCATGCTCGGTGAAGACGGGTCGCGTATAGAAGGGCCGGCTTCCCGGCGGCTGCTCGCCGCGCAGATCCCAGGGCAGGGGCTCATAGAGGGCCGCGACCAGATCGGGCCGCTCGGCCAGGAGATCATTGTAGATCGCCACGACGTTGGCGACGCAGGACAAGCCGCCCGACTTGGCCGGCCGCAGGCACATCAGCCCGACCAGATCCGAACCGTCGGTGTGATAATCGAGGCGGATCAGGCCGAGCTCGTTGCCGCGCGACTCCGGATCGTCCGCCCGCCGCCCCTGGTCGGTGACATCGCCCATGACATGGCCGTGCCGGTTCTGCGGCCAGGGATCGCCCAGATGGATGCCGATCCCCCAATAGAGCATGGTCAGATCGTCGTCGCTGTATCGTTCGGTATCGAGAGCGGCGATGCGCACGAAGCCTCTGCCGTCGATCAGTTCGCGCTCGATCGCTTCGATCTCGAGGGCCAACCCGTCGAGCGGAAAGGCCGCGCGGTCGATCTCCAGCAGCTCGTCGGAAACCGCTTTGGCCCGGGCGAGCGCGTAATCGAGTTCCCGGTGATGCTTCTCGCTCAGCACGATCGTCCAGCGCGCCGGATCGGCGACATCCTCTTCATGCCAATCGACATGAGTGTCGAGTTTCCTGGGAATAGTCACAGGATTTCTCCTCGGGCGGTCTGGGGGCCGCGGACAAGGCGGCCGGGCAGGGCGCCGGTTGCGACCCCGTCGCGATAGGTCTCGATCCCGGAGACGAAAGTGTGGCGATATCCGCGCGCCTTCTGCAGCAGCCGCTTGCCGCCGGCCGGCAGATCGAACGCCATGACCGGGCGTTCGAGTGCCAGTTCGGCGAAATCGATGATGTTGAGATCGGCCTTGAAGCCTGGCGCCAGCTGGCCTCGATCCTCGAGCCCGACGGCTCTCGCCGTGTCGGCAGTCTGGCGCTTGACCAGCGCTTCCACCGGGAATTTACCCCGGCTGCGGTCGCGGCCCCAATGGGTCAGCAGATATGTCGGGTAGCTGGCGTCGGCGATGATGCCGACATGGGCGCCGCCGTCGCCCAGCCCCATCACCGTGTTGGCGGCACCGATCATGTCGCCGCAGGCATCGAGATTGTAATGGGCGTAATTGGCGAAGGGCTGATAGAGGAATTGCCTTCCGCCATCCTCGAGCAACAGCTCGTAGGCCAGTTCCGCCGGGCTGACACCGCGCCGGGCGGCGAGATGGACCAGCGCCTCTTCTTCCGGCGGCTCGTAATCGACTGGATCGCCGAGCCGGAACATCATCTTGAAGTTCAGATAGCGGCTCCGGGGCTCGGCCGCCAGTGCCCGCTCGGCTTCGGCCAGAATCCGCGTGCGAAAACCTTCGTCGCGCAGCGCTGCGAGCCTCGTCTCGAAGGATTGCCGGGCGATCGCCTTGTAGCTGGGTAATCCGGAGAACGGGTTGAGGCTGGCCTGGAGGCCGAGGAGCAAGCCGATCGCCCGCGGCGCCACTTGGGCCCGCAAGGCGAGTCCCTCGCCGGCGGCCTCGTCGATACGACTCATCAGCCGACGCCAAGTCTCCGGCGCTCGATGCGCTTGCGCCAGCGACAGCGACAGGGGCCGGCCCGAGGCCTCGACCAGCCGGCGGATCATGGCGAATTCGGTCGCCTGATCGGGCTGGTCGAAATCGGAGATCATCTCGATGGCACCGCTGCCGGCGTCGCGCAGGCCGAGGGCGATCCCCATCAGCTCGGCTTCGGTGGCGCGCAGCGAGGGCGTCGGCTCGCCCTTGACGCTGCGATGATTGAGCGTGCGCGAGGTCGAGAAGCCGATCGCCCCGGCGCGCATCGCCTCGGCCGTCAGATGCCGCATCTGGGCGATGTCGGCCTCGCTCGCCGGCTCCAGCCGAGCGCCGCGCTCACCCATCACATAGACGCGCAGGGCTCCGTGCGGCAGCTGGGCGCAGAGGTCGATGTCGCGGTCTCGGGCGTCGAGCGCATCGAGATATCCCGGAAACCCCTCCCAATTCCAGGCCAGCCCCTCATGGAGAGCCGCACCCGGTATATCCTCGACGCCTTCCATGAGCTCGATCAGGCGATCATGATCCTCCTTGCGGACCGGCGCGAACCCGACGCCGCAATTGCCCATCACCGCCGTGGTCACCCCATGCCAGCTGGTCGGTGCCAGGCGGGAATCCCAGGTCGCCTGGCCGTCGTAATGGGTGTGGATATCGACGAAGCCGGGGGTCACCAGCAGGCCTCCGGCATCGATTTCAGCGCGACCGGAGCCGTCGACTCCGCCAATTTCGGCTATCCGCCCGCCTCGGATCGCGATGTCGGCCTCGTAGAGGGGGCCGCCGGTGCCGTCGGCGACGGTCCCGCCGCGGATTACCAGATCATAGGCTGCGGTCATGGCGGCTCCCTTCGATTAGTTTTGTTGAACTAACCAATAAGCAGGCCCTTCGGCTCTGTCAAGCGCGTGCTCACTCGTCGAGATATTGGCGTTCCACCTCACGCCGGCGCTCCGCGGTGCCGAGGCGCAAGGCGGTCGCTGCGGCACTGAGGGCCGCATAGAAGGAATCATGGTCGAGCCCGGTCATCAGCGGATCGATCCGGTCGGCCAATTCCAGTTCGAAGGCATCCATCCGCGCCTTGCCCTCCGGCGTCAGCACCACCCGGGTCACTCTGGCGTCAGTGGGATCGTCGGCCGTCGTGATCCAGCCCTTGTCGCGCAGACTGTTCAAGAGAGCCGACACGGTCGGCTTCTTGATTTCGCCGGCGGCGGCGATGGCGCCGGCATTTTTCGGCCCGGTCCGCAGATAGAGCATAGTCCGGTACTGGCCGAGGCTGATATCGGCCCGGCGGGCGACCTGCTCGAATTCGCGGTAGAGACTGACGATGCTGCGAACGGCGAGGGCGCGGTCATGTGCGTTCATGGTGGGGCAATGATGTGAAAAAGTTGGTCCGGTCTGCTATCGCGCAGATGCGGCGAGCCTTGTCAACCCGTCACGGGCTCGCCGCCCGGAGATCTGGAGCCTTCTCCGTAACCTCCGTGCTCAGCGAGCGAACAGAGTCCCGACCGTCAGAGGAGTGAGCAACAGTGGTCAAGTTTCATCCGATCTCGGCAATCGCCCTCGCGGTGACACTGTTCTGTCCGGACTACGCCGCCGCCGCATCACGACCGATCCTGGCCGAGCTCTTTACCTCTCAAGGCTGTTCCTCCTGCCCGCCGGCCGACGCGCTGCTGGGCGAGTTGGCCGGACGGCCGGATGTCCTGGCCCTGTCCTTCCACGTCGATTATTGGGATGGTCTCGGCTGGAAGGATCCATACTCCCTGCCGCTCGCCACCCGGCGCCAGCGTCGATACGCCGAACTGCTGGGGAGCGAGACCTATACGCCGCAACTGGTTGTCGATGGGCGCAGGCAAGCAGTCGGTTCGGACCGGCCCGCCGTCGAAAAGCTGTTGCAAACGGCGCGCTCCGACTCCGCGCGAGCCGGGATCGACGAGCGCGACGGAGCTTTCGACATTCGCATCGGCGCCGCCATCGGCCCCGAGCCCGAGGTCGCCGCCGAAATCTGGCTGGTCACTTTCGACCCGGCTCATCGAACCCCGGTTCGCGGCGGCGAGAACGGCGGGCGGTCGCTGCCGACCTTTGACGACGTCCGCTCGATGCGATCGATCGGATTCTGGCGCGGAACCCCGGTTGCGGTGACGGAGGTACGTACCAGCGCCGATCTCGGGGAGCGCGCGGCGGTGATCGTTCAGTCCGCGGACGGTGAAGTCTGGGCCCTGGCCGCGACCGTCCTCGGCGGTTCCTGACGCGATCGGCGACACGCCCGCTAATCGGCCTGGGCGATCACATCCTGCCGGTTCCACCAGCCGCCGCCCAGCGCCTGGAAGAGTGCGGCCGTGTCGGCGTAGCGGCCGGCCTGAGCTTGGGTGAGGCCGATGATCGCCTGCTGATAGGTCTGTTCGGCATTGAGCAGGGCGAGGTAGCTGATCGCCCCGAGCTGCAATTGGCGTCGGGCGATCTCCAGACTGCGGCCTGCGGCCTGCTCGGCCGCGAGCCCGTCCTTCACTGCATCGGCATCGGATTGCAGGGCCCGCAGCGAGTCGGCGACGTTTTGGAACGCCGTCAGCACCGAGCTCTCATATTGCGCCATCGCCTGATCGAGGGCGGCATCGGCGGCGCGTTTCTTGGCGATCAGCGTACCGCCGTCGAACAGGGTCGCGCCCAGGCTCGACCCCAAGGTCCAGAACCCGTTGCCGGGCAGGAACAATTGGCCGAGCTGAGTAGCGGTCGTGCCGTTCGCGGCGGACAGCGTCAGATTGGGCAGGATATTGGCGATGGCGACGCCGACCTGGGCCGATGCGGAATGGAGCGCCTCTTCGGCGGACCGGATATCCGGGCGATTTTCGATCAGCTTGGCCGGCAGCGTCACCGGCAGCTCCGTCGGCAAGGCCAGCGAGTCCAGATCGAAGCTCTGCTCCGGCTGGTCGCTGGGAAACCGGCCGGCGAGGGCGGCGAGCAGGTCGCGCTGTTGGGCGAGCTGTTTCTTCAGCGGCGGCAGGGCAGTCTCGGCCTGGGCCAGAGCCGCCTCCTGGGCCGCGACGTCGCCGCCGGCCGCCTGGCCCAACTGCAATTGCTTCCTGAACAGGGCCAGGGATTCTTTCTCGACCTTGATGATTTCTTCGGTCGCCGCGATCTGGGCCTTGAGCGACGCCTCCTGCAGGGCCGCGGCGACGACATTGGAGGTGAGCGTCAGGTATGTGGCTTCCAACTGGTAGCGTTGGGATTCGGCCTCGGCGCGGGCGGATTCGACGGCGCGGCGGGTTCCGCCCCAAATGTCGAGCGGGTATGAGACGCTGAGCTGGGCAGTGTAGAGGTTGAAATATGTCACCGGCTTGTTCAGCGTCGGCGAGGGTTGAACGGCATCCTTGTAGCGTTGCGGCGTGAAGTTCGCTTGAACCGTCGGGAAGAAGGCGCCTTCCGCCGCGTAAAGATTCTGCATCGCCCCGCGCAGCGCCGCCTGGGCTGCCTTCAGATCGGGATTGGCCTTCAGCGATTGGTCGATGAGCGTGTTCAAGGCTTCGGAATGGAACAGCGTCCACCATTGGCCGGGAATGTCCATATCCTCGACGAAGCGCTGGGCGTCGCCGCCTCTGGTCGGGGCCGAGGCGGTCTCGGGGGCGAGCGGTTCGGCCGTGTATCCTTGGACCTCGGGCGGTTTCGGCCGTTCGAAATCGGGACCGACGGCGCAGCCGGACAGGGTCGCCACCAGGGCCAGGGCGAAAATCGGATGAGGCACCCGGCGGCGCCGGTCGAGATGGGTCATGGTCGGTTACTCGGCGGGTTCGGGTTCGGCGTCACGCAGCTCGACTTCGCGACCTCGGCGCGAGAAGATGTCGATCAGCACCGGGAAGACGATCAGGATCAAGAGCGGCGCCATGGTGATGCCGCCGACCACGACCAGCGCCAGCGGCTTTTGCACTTGCGAGCCGATGCCGGTCGAGACGGCGGCGGGCAATAGTCCGACGCAGGCCGCGATGCAGGTCATCACCACCGGCCGCATCTGGACCTCGCAGGCCTGAAGGATCGCGGCAGCGCGATCGTACCCGTCGAAGATCAGCTTGTTGTAGTAGGACAGCACGATGATCCCATCCATCGCCGCGATGCCGAAGAGCGCGATGAACCCGATCGCCGCCGACACGCTGAAGGGTGTCCCCGTTGCGCACAGCGCCAGAATACCGCCGAGCAGCGCCATGGGCATGACGCTGGCGGCCAGCAGCGTATCGGTGAGCGACCCGAAATTGACATAGAGCAGCACGCAGATGAGGAGCAGGCTGATCGGCACGACGACTTCGAGCCGTTCGATGGCGTCTTGGAGCTGGCCGAATTCGCCGACCCATTCGAGCCGGTAGCCGGAAGGTATCAGCACCTTCTCGGCGATCTTCTGCTGGGCTTCGAGCACGGCGCCGCCGAGGTCGCGGCCGCGGACGCTGAACTTGATCGGGATGTAGCGCTGCTGCTGTTCGCGATAGATGAAAGCCGCACCCGAGACGAGCTTGACCGTCGCGACATCGGTCAGCGGGATGGGCACGATGCCGTTGCCGCTGGGGTTGGGAGCACCGATGAAGATGTGCTGGATGGCGTCGAGACTCTGCCGGTATTCCGGGGCCAGGCGCACCATGATCGGGAAATTGCGGTCGCTGCCGTCTTCATAGACGTTGCCGGCAGTCTCGCCGCCGATCGCGGCCGTGATCGTGGCGTTGATGTCGCCCGGAGCCAAGCCGTAGCGGGCGGCGCGGACCCGATCGATATCGATCTTGACCGTCGGCTGCCCCAACGAGTTCAGCACGGCCAAATCCTCGATGCCCGGGACCGCGCTCATCACATCTCTGATCTGGGCGGCCGTGCTTTCCAGCGTGTCCAAGGAATTCCCGTAGAGCTTGATCGAGTTTTCGCCCTTCACGCCAGAAGCCGCCTCCTCGACGTTGTCCTCGATATTCTGGGAGAAATTGAACTCGACGCCGGGGAATTTGGCCTCCAGCGCGTCGTTCACTTCCTTGGTCAGGCTCTCCTTGTCGACGCCCGCGGGCCAGTCGCCGAACGGCTTCAGCGGCACATAGAACTCGGCATTGAAGAAGCCGGTGGCATCGGTGCCGTCATCGGGCCGGCCGTTTTGCGAGATGGCCGTGATCACTTCCGGATAGCTCTTGATCACGGCGCGCATCTCGTTGACGTAGCGATTGCCCTCGTCCAGCGAGATCGAGGGCGGCATGGTGGCGCGGATCCAGAAATTCCCTTCCTCGAGCTTGGGCAGGAACTCGAGGCCGAGCGTGCTGGCGAAGAAGATCCCGACGGCCGCGACCACACCGGCCAGACCCAAGGTCACGACCCGGTTCTCGATCGCGAAGCGGATCGCCGGAGCATAGGCCTTGCGCAGCCAGCGGACGAGGAACGTCTCGACCTCGCTCACATGGGCCGGAAGCAGGATGGCGCTCAACGCCGGCGAGACGGTGAAGGTCGCGAGCAGACCGCCGGCGATGGCGTAGGCGTAAGTCTTGGCCATCGGCCCGAAGATATGGCCCTCGACTCCGGTCAGGGTGAAGAGCGGCAGGAATCCGGCGATGATGATCGCGGCCGAAAAGAAGATCGCCTGGTTCACCTCGGCCGCGGCATTCAGGATCGGCGCGAAGAGCCGCTGCAGCCCGCGCGGAATTTTCTCGTACTGCAAGGGGTTGACCGAAGATCGGTGGGTTTCGGCCTCGACCAGATGGCGAAAGATGTTTTCCACCATGATGACGGTCGCATCGACGATCAGGCCGAAATCGATGGCTCCGACCGAGAGCAGGTTCGCCGAGTCGCCGCGCATCAACAGGATCAGGATCGCGAAGAACAGCGCGAAGGGAATGGTGGTGGCGACGATGAGGGCACTTCTGAGATTGCCCAGGAACAGCCACTGCACGCAGAAGATCAGAATGATGCCGACGATCATATTGTGCAGCACGGTGCCGGTCGTGACGTTGATGAGGTCGGTGCGGTCATAGATCTTCTCGACCCGGACGCCGGGGGGCAGGATGCCGGTGCTGTTGATCTTGTTCATTTCGGCTTCGACGCCGAGCAGGGTGGGCTTGCTCTCGGCCCCGCGGCGCATCAGCACGATGCCTTGGACGATGTCGTCACTGTCGTCCTGGCCGGCGATGCCGAGCCGCGGCATGTTGCCGACGCTGACGGTGGCGACATCGCTCACCAGGATCGGGGTGCCGTTGGTCGTACTCACCATCGTATTGCGAATATCGTCCAGGGAATGGATCAAGCCGATGCCGCGGACCACCGCTGCCTGCGGTCCGAAATTCACCGTCTGCCCGCCGACATTGACGTTGCTGTTGTTCAGCACCTGGATGATCTGGGGCAGGGTCAATCCGTAATCGTTGAGCTTGTCGAGGTCGACGGTCACGTCATAGGTCTTGGTCTTGCCGCCCCAGCCATTGACATCGACTACGCCCGGCACCGCCTTGAAGCGCCGTTCCAGAATCCAGTCCTCGATCGTCTTCAGATCCAGGACCGAGTAGCCGGGCGGGCCGGCGACGCGATAGCGGAAGATCTCGCCGATCGGGCTTTCCGGCGAGATCTGCGGCTGGGCGCCGTTGGGCAGCGGCGACAGCTCCGAGAGCCGGTTGATGACCCGCTGCTCGGCCTCCTCGTAGGTGAAGTCGTAAGTGAATTGGACCTTCACATCCGACAGGCCGAACAGCGAAATCGTCCGGACGGTCGTGATGTGGGGGATGCCGGCCATCTGGATTTCGATCGGGATGGTGATGTAGCGCTCGATCTCCTCGGCCGATTGGCCGGTGCTCTGGGTCACGATATCGACCAGCGGCGGCACCGGATCGGGATAGGCTTCGATGTTGAGCTTGATGAAACTGATGATCCCGGCGCCGAACAGGAACAGCATCAAAATGACCATGAGGATGCGCTGCCTCAGGGCGAATGCGACGATGCCGTTCATGGCGACAGACTCCGAGCGTGCATAGGAAAAGGATTTCGATCGGCGGTCGGCGTCAGATGCCTTCGGCCGCCCGATCGATGAACAGCGAGCCGCTGGTGACGACCTTTTCGCCGGCCGCGAGCCCCTCCTTGACCTCGACCATGTGGTCTTGGACCCGTCCGGCCCCGATCTCGCGCAGCGCCATCGCCCCGTCGTCGCGCAGCACCCAGACATGCGCCTTGTCGCCCTCGTAGACGACGGCCGCCAACGGCACGCCCGGCGCCGTCACGTCGTCGCCGGTCCGGATGCTGAAGGTCGCGAACATGGCCGGAATGAGGGCCCCGCCCTCGTTCTCGACCTCGGCCCGGACCGGAATCCGGCGGGTATTCGGGTCGACCGCGGGGGCGACCCAGCTGAGCTTGGCCCGGAAAACCTTGTCCGGATAGGCCAGCACATGCACCGCCACCGGCTGACCGGTCTTGACCAGGGCGGCGTCGACTTCGCGGACATTGGCGACGAGCCAGACGGTCGAGAGATCACCGATCGAATAGACCGGGTCCGAGGCGCCGGTCTGGATGTATTCGCCCAGTCCGACTTTCCGCGCGATCACCGTCCCCGCGATCGGCGAGACGACCAGGGATTCGGCATTGACCTTCCCGGCTGCCTCGATCACTTCGATTTCCTTGTCGTTCTTCCCCAGGATGCGGAGCCGGTTCTGGACTGCGGCGAGCGCGATCTCGGTCGAGCGCAATCCCGCCTGTGCTGCGGCGAGATCGGCCTGGCTCTGTTCCCAATCCTTGCGCGCCGCCGCCTGCGCGTCGAACAGCGCGTGCTGCCGCTTCTCGGCCGCCGTGGTGAGCAGCAGCTGAGCCTTGGCGGCACTGACTGCTGCGGCGGCGGCGACGAGATCGTTCTGGGCCTGGACGAATTCCGAGGCCTCGATGGCGAAGAGGGGCTGGCCTTGCTTGACTACGTCGCCGGGCTTGGCGATCAGCTTCGTCACCCGGCCGGAATAGGGCGAGAAGACCGGGGTCGTCTTCTCGTCGTCGATCGCGATGTTGCCGTCCGTCAGCTGCTCGGTCCGGAACGGCTGCGCCGCCACGGTGACCACCTTAAGTCCGGCCATCTGCTCCTTGGTCGGTCGGAACGTGCCCGGCGCCTCGTTCGCGGCTGGCGCCTCATCAGGTTTGGACGAGGCGAGCCCGGTCAGGGCCGGCAGGAGGACCAGAAGGACGACTGCCGCCACCGCCGCGATGCCGACGATCGACCACTGCAGCGCCTGCGGCAATGCCACGCTCCGGTGCGAGACAGGGGTGCCCGTGGGCGGCATGTCGTGCATGATCGTTCACTCCCGAGAGTCTTGGCAGATGGACGCCGGCGCCATCCGGTAGATCGAGGTCATATTCGAAACGGTGCCAACCAGGATTGCGCGAAAATACCGCACCGACACCCGGAAGACCCTTCCAGGCAAGAGTTAGCACCTGCAATATAAAGATGCGAGACAGGATCAAAGTTCGGTATATGAAATTTTCATAAAAAATCTCGAATTTGTCCGCTCGCCCCTGCCTTCGTTACGAGTCGAGCCGACCGAAGCCAACCTCGAATTTGCATCGATTTAGCTTCGGAGCCCGCTGTTTATAGTCGAAAAAGCTTACAATTACCTGAATTGAGTTGAGGCGGAGAGCAATCGACCCGGTTGCCCGGCCGACACCTCCGGCCAAACCTGACCCGGCGACGAGGCGGCATTTGCGTCGCCGCGAGCCTCTCACTAAGGTCGTCGAGCGTGCCGAAGATGGAACCGCCATGAGAATATTGCTGGTCGAGGACAATGATCGCCTCTCGGGGCTCCTGACCACCGCGCTCGGTCAAGCCGGGTTCGAAGCCGATGTCGTTGCCACTGCCGCCGATGCCGATGCGGCCCTGACGGCGAGCCGATATCCGGTCGTCGTCCTCGACCTCGGTCTGCCGGATGCCGACGGGCTCGATTTCCTCCGCGATCTCAGGCGGCGCGGCGACTCGACTCCGGTGCTGATCTTGACGGCGCGCGCGGGCCTTCAGGATCGGGTCAAGGGGCTGCAAGCCGGCGCCGACGATTACCTGGGCAAGCCGTTCGCCATCGAAGAGCTGGTGGCACGGCTTCAGGCCTTGCTCCGCCGGCCCGGGCACTTGCTCGGCCAAGCGCTGACGATCGGCAATGTCACGCTCGATACCGAGGCGCGCCAGGTCGAGATCGGCGGCCAGGTCATCGCCTTGTCGGTCCGCGAGATCGCCGTGATCGAGATTCTCATGCGCCGGGCCGGCAAGGTCGTCTCCAAGAAACTGGTCGAGGATCAGCTGTTCGGCCTGTCCGGCGAAGTCGGATCGAATGCCGTCGAGGTCTATGTCCACCGTATCCGCAAGCAACTGGCCGAGTCCGGCGCATCGGCGCGGATCGATACGATCCGCGGTGTCGGCTACATGATTTCCGCCGGGACCTGACGGGCATGGGGGTCGGTTCGATCGTCTCGCGCATCGTCTATCTGCATGTCGCCGCCATTCTCGTCGCCTCGATCTTCATGCCGCTGGCCCTCTACACGGTACTGCGCGACGCTGCCGAGGAACTCCATCACCGGGCGTTGAGCGGTCAGGCAAACGAGATCGCGCAGTATCTCCATGCCGAACCAGGTGGTTCGCTGGTTCTGTCCTTGCCGCCCTCGGTCCGCGAGCTCTATGCCGAAAGCTATGGCCGCTATGAATTCTCGGTCCTCGACGATGGCGGCCGAGTAGCGGTGTCGTCCGCGGCCGAGCCGGCGCCGAAAGCCGCCGGTCCGTCCGGGCTGTCGGCCGTGCCGCACTTTTTTCAATACCGGCGCGGCGAGAAGCTGCTCTATGGAGCCGACATTCCCGAGACCGTCGCCGGGCGGCGCGTCTGGGTCCAGGTCTCGGAGGATCTCCAGCATCGCGACGTCTTGATCGACGACATCGTGACCGATTTCTTCGTCGATGTCGGCTGGGTCCCGATCCCGATCCTGGTCGTCTTGCTGATCATCGATATCGGGATCTTCTGGCGCGCCTTGCGGCCGGTCGTTCAGGCTTCGGCACTGGCGGCCAGCATCGGGCCGTCGCGAACGGATGTGAGACTGCCCACCGCCGGCATGCCGCGCGAGATCGTGCCGCTGGTCCAGGCAGTCAATGCCGCCTTCGACCGGTTGGAGCAGGGGTTCCGGGCGCAGCGCGATTTCACCGCCGATGCCGCGCACGAACTGCGCACGCCCTTGGCCATTCTGCGCACGCATGTCGATACGCTCGGCGACGAGGCCGTCGCGCGCGCGCTCCGCACAGACATTGCCGGGATGAGCCGGATCACCAATCAGCTGTTGGAAATCGCGGAACTCGAGACTCTGGTCGTGGCCCCGGAGCAGCGCACCGATCTGTCCGCCCTGTGCGTCGAGGTCGCCGGGTTTCTGGCTCCGCTGGCGCTCGCCCAGGGCAAGCAGGTCGCCGTGACCGGCGCGGACGGGGCGATCTGGGTGGAGGGGGATGGTGAGACCCTGTTCCAGGCCCTACGCAACCTGGCCGAAAATGCAGTCGCCCATACCCCGCTCGGAAGCACGGTCGAGCTGCGGCCGTCGGCGCCCGGATCGGTCGACGTGCTGGATCGAGGACCAGGGGTGCCGGTCGCTGCGCGCCAGCAGATCTTCCGCCGCTTCTGGCGGGCCGACCGCCGTCGGCCGGGCTCGGGCGGGCTCGGGCTCGCCATCGTCGCCCGCATCGTCGAGGCCCATGGGGGCTCGATCGGAGTGGAAGATCGCGCCGGCGGCGGCGCGGTCTTCTCGCTCCGCCTGCGCCCCGTCGGAGAGGTTACCGCGCGGTCCGACTCAGTCGGGAATGGATGAGGGCAATCCGCTGGAGCCCGGCGCTGTCCCGCCCTGCGGCGCAGTCTTGCGCGGCCAGCCGGATCTGGTTGGTGAGATAGGTTACCTCGGGTCCGCTGCTGACCTGGCCGTTGCGGGCTTCGACTCGGGCCTGGGCCGGTTTCGACGGCGTGGCGAAACCGATCGAGTTCCATTCGACGTCCAATTGCTGCAAGGATGCCTGGCAGGACATGGCCTGCGGGACCGGCTGGGCAATCGCGTCGTGCAGGCCGAGGACCAAACAACAGGCGGCGAGAAGAGCGGAGAATTTGAGCATGGATGCGACCCTCGTTGCAGAAACCGGTAATAGATCGGTGCCGATTCCTGAATAGTCCTCTATGCCATAAAAAATCGAGAGTTCCGCGACGATGAAATAGTAAAGACCATATAAAAATAGACGATCGCCGGGTCGAATGGGACGGCAATCCAACTCAGCCGGCCGGTGTCCCTATAGAAAAATACTTTATCTCGGCCGCGTCGGCCGGCACAGGAACTTTTATTCACGCCGCCGGTTGAAAGCCATGAGCCGGCAGAGCCGCCGCCGGCATGAACCGATAGCCCACGCCCGATTCGGTTCGAATCACATGGCGCTGGGCATCCGGCGCGCCGAGCTTCTGGCGCAGCGCTCGGACATAGACCCGCAGATACTGAATATCGTTGATCTTGTTCGGCCCCCAAACCCGCCGGAGGAGAAAGTCGTGGGTGAGGATCTTGCCGGCGTGCTCCGTCAGCAAGGTCAGTATGTCGAATTCGGTCGGCGACAATTTGACGTCGCGACCGGCGCGGGTGACGCGGCGATTGATCGGATCGATGGCGATTTCGCCATAGTGTAGAAGCGGAGTCACGGCGCGGGCGCGGAAACGGTGACGCAGTGCCGCCCGCAGTCGCGCCGTCAGCTTGGCGATGTTGACCGGCTTGGCGACGTAGTCGTCGGCGCCGCGGTCGAAAGCGTCGATCAGGCTGCGCTCATCGGGATGCGAGGACAGGACCACGATCGGCACCAGCGAACGACGGCGCAAGGTGGCGATCAGGTCGAAGCCGCTGGAATCGGGCAGATCGAGATCGAGCAGGATCAGATCGAAACGCTCCCGATCGGGCCGTTGCAGCGCCGCCGCGGCACTCGCCGCCTCGTGCATCTCGAAGCGCTGTGCACCGAGTGCGGCAACGAGGATCGCCCGGCTCTGGGCCGAGGCGTCGATCAGCAAGAGGCGGGGGAGATTGGCCGGCGAGGGATGGTGCTCCACGGTCAGGGCCTTTCACAGTGCGGGTAGGGTCAAGAGGCGTGCAGTCCAGCCGGCCGCTCCGGCAGCACGATCGAGCCCGAGGGCCATTTGATGCAGCCCTCGACATGCCGCGCGGCAGCCTCGTCCGGATCGCGCGAGGCGGGGATCGGAAAACAGCTGATCCGCCGACCGGCGCGCCGGGCGAAAACGATTTCGTTGACCCACGGCCCGTCATCGGTCATCGGCCCTTCGAGCGTGAAGCGGCCGGTGTCGTGGTCGAGAATCACCAGCAGGAAGGCGAAGTTGAGCTGTTTGACCATGGCGGGCTCGTTCGGACCGGGCGCTCCGAGGGGTGTTCGGGGCGGGGCTAGAATGGGGCAACACTGTGCGGGGCGAGTGCGGTGAATCTCACCGCCGTCTCGAAGCGGACGCCGCCCGGGAGAGCGAGATCGGCCGGATGCCGAGAGCGGCACCGCCGGTCCCGGTGTGCGCGGGAAAATTCGATCGCTCGATGAAACAGCCCTGTCAACGCAGCAATCCTCTTCGTCGTGAAAGCGCAACGGAAGCCGCCCTCCTCCACCCGGTTTCGGGTTGGTCGAGCTGCACTGCAGCGAAGCATCGGCGATGTGAATCCGATATCGCCGTAGGTTTCGAGACAGGTGCGGGGCTCATGGCCGGCAATTGGGCGATATTGGATTGCACGAGGCGTGCCAGACTGGGCGAGATGTCCTTTGCCCCGCGATATTTGGACTTGATTGGAAATATATTGATTTATATTTTATAAATATATACTGATATATTTATGTTTCTATTATACTCGCTCCGATCCCCATGCCCAAATCTTGGCGTCGTGCCGCCGCCATTTTAAGCATCGCCACGGATCCTCCTCGTGCCTGCAGCGACTTGGCGCGGCCGGAAAACAGCGCCGCCGAAAAGTAGAAGAAGCCGGCCACTCGGCCGACTTCCGATGCGCTCTCCGCCCCCGAAGGCTCTGGCTGGACGGCCGCCCCGTGCGGCCCGCACGGGAGCCGCGCTAGAAATGCACCAGCACGTCCATCGCGCCCAGCACCGTGTAGTCCCGGTTCGCGGCGATGCCGGCATTGGCATTGCCGTTGAAGGCGTTCGCCCCGAGCGAGCGGTCCCAATCGATTTCCGGCCGTAACTCGATCTGGGGCGAGAGCCAATGTTGCCAGCCGATGGCGAAATTTATGTAGTTCGCCCGGGTTCCGGTTCGTTGTCCTTCCAGATCGTCGTACCATTCCGGCCGGAACGAAATATTGTCCAGCGGATCGACCTGGTAGTTCAGATAGGCAGTCGTGCCGATGGCGCTCGCGGCACAAGTGAGGACCGTGGTGCTGTGGCACTGGGCCAGGTTCGGGGCGTTGAAGGGAATGTATTGCGGCGAGAAGGGCGTCCCGCCATTGTCGAAAATGCCCCCGCCCGGCAAGCCGGTGATCTCCGGATTTCTGGCATTAGGCACGTTCCTCTGATCGAGGTAGTAAAGCTCATAGGACAGGTGCCATTGATCATCAAACTTATGGTAATATGTCGTGCCGTACCAGTTCAGATTATTGTAGCCATATTTGCCGTTGTTGATCGCATTGGCACAGGGTTGCAAATTGTCACTGCCTTCGTTCCAAGTGTAGCGGGAACAAAGGGTGTAGGACGGCATTGCACCCGGATCCTTCTTGAAGCTGGGGCCCTGGAAGAGGGGATTCGGTTTGCCGAAGTAAATGCTGTCGGGGTTGGTCACGATCGGATAGAGATTCGGTTCCGTCGCGGTATCGTGGCCGATGGTCGCCTCGGTGCCGGCATTGATGCCGAACTGCATGAAGAAAGCGTTGGTCACGGCCAGGGTCGCTTGGAGCCCCTCGTTCGTGTAGTTGTCGTAGGTGTAGGTCATAGAATGCGTATAGAGGTAATTGTTCGGCCCGAGCTGTGCCTCGATATCCGGCAGCGAGATGTAGCGCCCGAGACGGAGGATCAGGCCCTCATAGACCTGGGGGATGTATAGTTCCCCATAGAGCATCGGGAAGTCGTAGCCGTTCACGTCGTTCTTCTTCAGCAGCTGATAGCTCGCCAGACCGTAGCTGGTCGTGTAGCGATAGTTCTCGCCATAGATGGCCGATAGCCGCAGGCCCCAATCGATGTGATCGGTCTGCACCGTGTCCGGAAACCGGTCGAAATAGACGACCGCCTGGTCGAGCTGAATCGTGTTCGGCGTATAGATATAGGCGATCGGCGAATTGCCGCCCGGCCGGGTCGTGTTGCTGCTGACATTGAATCCCGGATCGACCCAGCCATAGATCTGGATGCCGGTGTCGTTCAGCCATTGGCCGGCACCGGTATTGGCGATGGCAACCATCAAGGGGCTGTCGACCGAGGCGATCCGGGTCACACCCAGCGGCGTGGTGCCGCCATAAGGCCACTCGGTGAACGGCATCGGCGGGGTCGTCTCCGGCGTCTCCGGCCAGCCCTCCCGGCTGGGCGACAGCGCATTCGGATCGGCCGGTCCGCCGGGCTTGCCCCACTCGAGCTTGTAGTAGTTGAGCAGGCGCGTCGCCGGATCATCGCCCAGGTAATTGTCGAGGCACGCGTAATTGGTATAGGGGTCGACCGGCTTGCCATCCGGCCCGGTGCAGGAGTCTTCCGCGGCGAGGGCCCCGCCGGGGCCGGCCGTCAGCAGTAAGGCGCCAAGGCCGAGCGAGAGCGCAGCCGGACTTCTAAAAGGCATATTCTATCCCCTGTTCGTGTAACCCGAGAAGCGTCGCGGCTCCGGTGCCATGCCCCTTGGTCAGCTGAGCCATAGTATTAGGAAAATAAGAGCCTAGGTACAAAAGAAGCAACGAACATGCCAAGAAAACTTAGGTCCTTATAATCATAATCTAAATAGATATTATGAAAAAAATAAAAAACTCATGTATTTTGGTGGACGTTCACTAAGCATTCTAACCGCTTTAGCGGCCGGCAGATTCCGGAAAACCCCAATACTCTTATTTTTTCTTTATTTACGACTCGCTCGCTATGCCTATCCCATTGTTATTTTGAATTTCGGACCGGCGACTGACGGGACCGACATATAGTTACGGCTTCTGACCTGGAGTCGAGGTGCTGCCTTTACGAAATGCCCGTCGTATCCTCGTGGGTTCGACATCTTCGAGGCCCTGCGCGGGGGGCGGACCCGGCTGCCCGCGTTCGCGCCGGTCGCCGGGTGCCCGGCCGACCCGGTTTCGGCCGAGGCGCGGTGCGTAGTAGTACTTGGGGGCACGAGGTGAACCGGTGGGGCGGGATCGATTGGCGGCACAGGATGTTCCGATGGAAGAGGTCGCCAACGAGCAGCTTTCCCCGCCGCTCGGTGGCGATACCCGGGTCTCGTGCGCTCGAGGATCCCGGGCGACGCCCTACATTGTGAAAGCCGGCCACGCGGATGCGGCCGGCTTTCGGTGCGCTCACGCTCTAGAAGTGCAAGAGCATGTCCATCGCGCCGAGTACCGTGTAGTTCTTATTGGGGGCAATACCGGCGTTGGAATTGCCGTTGAAGGCTTTGGCATCGATCGAACGGTCCCAATCGAGTTCCGGCCGGAACTCGAGCTGCGGCGAAAGCCAATGCTGCCAACCGAGGCCGAAATTGACATAGACCGCCTTCGTTCCGGTGCGCTGCCCTTCCTTGTCGTCGAAATATTCGGGCCGGATCGAGAAGTTATTCAACGGGTCGGGTTCGTAGTTGAGATAGGCGACCGTGCCAATGTCCTCCGCACCGCACTTGAGGAGCGTAGTGTTATGGCATTGAGCGAGGTCGGGTGCGTTGAAGGGCGTGTATTGCGGCGAAAACGGCGTGCCGCCATTGTCGAAAATACCGCCGCCAGCGAGACCGGTGACTTCGGGATTGCGCGCATTCGGGACCCCATGCTCCTGCACGTCATAAATCTCGTAGGAGATGTGCCACTGGTCATTGAATTTGTGATAGAACGTCGAGCCGTACCACTGTAGATTATTGTACCCCCATTCGCCGCCATTGATGCCGTCTGCGCAGGGGTAGATGTCGTTGTTCCCGTTGTCCCAGGTAAAGCGGGCGCAGGCCGTCAGAGCGGGTTGCCCGCCCGGATCCTTCTTGAAGGTGGTTCCGGAATAGAGCGGGTTCGGTTGGCCGAAGAAGATGCTGTTCGGGTTGGTCACAACCGGATAGTGATTGACTTCGGTTTCGAACAAATGTGGAACAACGGCCTCGGTACTGGCCGCGATCCCGACCTGCAGCAAGAGCTGCTTGGTGACGGCCAAAGAAGCGAGGAGACCCTCATTCGTGTAATTATCGAATGTATAGGTCATGGAATGCGTGTACATGTAATTGTTCGGACCGAGCTGTGCTTCGATATCGGGGACCGAGATATAGCGCCCGAGTCGTAGCATCAATCCCTCGGCGATATACGGAATGAATAACTCGCCATAGAGCATCGGGAAGTCGTAGCCATTGACCTTGTTGTCCTTCAACAACTGATAGCTCGCCAGGCCGTAGGAGGTCGTGTAGCGGTAATTCTCGCCATAGATCGCCGACAGCCGCAGGCCCCAATCGATGTGGTCGGTCTGCACCGTATCGGGAAAGCGGTCGAGATAGACCACCAATTGATCGAGCTGGATGGTATTGGGCGTATAAATGTAGGCGATCGGCGCGTTGCCGCCCGGCCGCGTGGTATTGCTGCTGACGTTGAAGCCAGGATCGACCCAGCCATAGATTTGGAAGCCGCGGTCGCCCAGCCACTGGCCCGTGCCGGTATTGGCGATGGCGTTCATGAGGGGGCTGTCGGCCGATCCCGTCCGAGTCACGCCGATCGGGGTCACGGCGCCGTGCGGCCATTCGGTGAACGGCATCGGCGGACTGGTCTGCGGGGTGGCCGGCCAGCCGTCGCGGCTCGAGGGTGGCGCGTTCGGATCGGTCGGTGGCGCCGCCTGGCCCCATTCCAGCTTGTAATAATTCAAGAGTCGCGTGAACACATCTTCGCCCAGATAATTATCGAGGCAGGCAAAGTTGGTATAGGGATCGACCGGCTTTCCATCCGCCGCCGTACAGGAGGCGTCTTGAGCCACGGCCCGGCCCGGACTGCCCAAAATGGCAAGAACTCCAATGCCGAGCGAGAGCGCGGCGAGACGTCGAAAACGCATGTTCTATCTCCTCTTCTTGTGACCCGAGAGGTGCCGCCGCTCCGATGCTTTGCCTCACGGATAGCCGAGCACTAACCTGAAAAAAAGTAAGTGCTTCGGCCCAAAGGAAGCAACGAATGTGCCAGAAACATCAGAAAGGCCGCCGCCATAAGTATATGGATGGCGCTACAAAAATATATTCAGCATATAAATTAGTTAGAGTCAGCGTGAGATTGGTCTCCGGACTCTCTCAGAAATTTTATTATATTACTGATATATATTTATTTTAATTTTATGACCAATTCAACAGCAAAGAACTGATTAAACAAGCTTAATAGCGCTTCCGATGGAAACCCGCTGGGTCGACACATAAAGACCGTCCGGTGCGACCGCTCCACCTCAGGTGATCTTTACAACTTTGCCCGGTCATCCGCCGGACACTTCACCCCCTGCGTCGACGAGCGCAACGCGGCCTCCGCGAGCCGCGGGATCTCCGCTCTTGTGTCTGCGATGCCACAGCGGCGAGGAGGCAGCCCGGGCCCGAGCAGGGGGTTTCACCGGGTGCCCGCGTCACGGCCCGACCGATGAGCTTTCAGGCGCGCTCGATCGATCGGATGCTTTCGGGCCGGAATTTTCACCGATTGCCGTCTATGCCCGCTTCTTGGTCATATCGACGCTTTCAGCTCCTCCCCGGAGCTGCTCCCGCGCAACGAGCAAATCGGCACCGGACGGGTCGCGGCGGATCGATCGCGCGAGCCGCACCATCCCCGTGGCCGCGGATCGGGCTCGATACCCCGGGCGACCGCCCATGCCGACTGGCCGGCTCGGGTCCCCGGGCGGATAGGCAGCCGCTCTCTATTCCTGGGAACCGCTCGGTTCTTCCGCCTCGCTAAGAGGTTTGATCCCCGACCACCAGACGATAGCCGATCCCGGATTCCGTGCGGATGATCTCGCTCTGGCCGGCAGTGTCGCCGAGCTTCTGGCGGAGCGCCCGGATATAGACGCGCAGATATTGAATGTCGTCGACCTTGTCGGGTCCCCAGATCCGCGTGAGGATCAGATCGTGGGTCAGCACTTTGCCGGCATGTTCGGCCAGCAGGCTCAGAATGTCGTATTCGGTCGGCGACAGCTTGATGTCCTGGCCGGCGCGGGTGACGCGGCGGTTGACGAGATCGATCGACAGATCGCCGTGCTGCAGGACCGGCGGCGTGCCCTGAGACTGGAAGCGATGGCGCAAGGCCGCGCGGATGCGGGCGACCAGCTCGGCCATGCTGAACGGCTTCGTCACGTAATCGTCGGCACCGAGTTCGAACGCCTTGACGGTACTGGCCTCGTCGTCGAGCACCGACAGGATGATGATGGGCAGGGTCGAGCTGCGCCGGACCTCTTCGATCAGCTCCAGCCCGCTGCGATCCGGCAGGCCCAGATCGAGAATCATCAAGTCGCATTCCTGGCGGGCGACCTGGACCAGGGCCGCGGCGGCCGTCCCGGCCTCGACTGTATGGAACCGCTGGGCTGCGAGCCCGGTCCGGAGCAGACGCTGGATCTGCGGCGAGTCGTCGACGACGAGAATGCTGATCTGATTAGCGGGCATGGGGCACTGCTGAAATTTCAAGCGTGATGGTGAAAATTGCACCGGGGCGATCGGTCCGATTGTCGGCGGTGATGGTGCCACCCATGGCGGCGACAAATCCTTGACAGATCGCAAGCCCGAGCCCGGCTCCCGCCTGACCCGTCGCGGCGTGGCGGGTGAAGCGATCGAACACCGTCGCCAGGGCTTCCGGCGCAATCCCCGGTCCGTCGTCCGAGACCGTCACCCGGGCGACCGCGTCGCAGACCGTGCCAGCGATGGTGATCGTGCTTCCGGCCGGCGTATATTTCGCCCCATTGTCGAGGAGGTTGAACAGAACCTGTTCCAGCAGCATGAAACCGGCTTCGACCAGCGGCGGCTCGTCGGACAATCGCACTTCGATGCGATGGCCGCAAAGCAGCGGCCGAGCGCGCGAGATCGCAGCCCCGATCACCTCGTCGAGCGCCACCGGGACCCGGGTGACCTGCAGTGCGCCCGATTCGAGCCGGGTCATGTCGAGCAGATTGCCGACATGGCGATCGAGCCGCTCCGCTTCGTCCTGGGCGGTATCGACCAATTCCTGGCGGGTATCGGCATCGAGGCGGTCGGCCGAGCTCTTGAGGCTGCTCAGCGCTCCGATGATATAGGCGAGCGGGGTGCGCAGATCATGGGAGACCGAGGTCAGGAGCGCGCTGCGCAGCCGCTCCGTTTCGGCCTGCAGCCGCGCTTCGTCGACATCTTCGGTGAGCCGGATCCGCTCGATCGCGATCGCCGCCTGATCGATGAGGGCATCCAGCAGGCGGCGGGTGGCGGGCGACAGGGCGGAGTGGGCCCGGACGCAAACGACGCCGATTGCGCCGCGCTGGGTCCGCAGCGGCAGGAACAACGAATATCCGGGCGGGCCGGCTTCGGTCGGGTAGTCGCCGCCCCGGCACAATGCCGCCGCCTCGACTTCCGAGGGAGCCAGCGGCGGCTCGGCCGGCGATGCGGCGCGCGGCTGAAGCCCGTCCCGGCTGGGCAGCAGCAGGACGATCCCGGCGCCTGCCGCCTCGGCCAACTGGGCGACCGTCATCTGCAGCAAATCGTCCAGGCTGCCGATACCCACGGCCTTGCGGCTGAAGGCGTACAGCGCCGAGATGGTCCGGATCCGCTCGATCAGATGCGCCGTCTGCCGCTGCGTCTGTGCGGTCAGGCTGCTGACCGTGAGGGCGACGGCCAGGAAACAGACGAGCGTCAGCGCATCGCTCGGATCGGCGAGGCGGAAACTATAGACGGGCGGCAGGAAGAAGAAGTCATAGACGGCGACGCTCAGCACCGAGGCGGTCACCGAGGGCCAGAGGCCGAACCGGAGGGCGGTGAAGACCACCGCCATCAGCAGGACCAGGGCTACGTCGTGCTCGGAGACCAGGCTCTGCAGCGGATAACCTACTGCGGCGGCCACGGCCACTGCGCCGATGGCGGCCAGCTGGGGCAACAGGGCGAAGCGGCGCGGGGCCGGCTTGCCCGCGGCTTCCGCCGCCGCCGCCACGACATGGACGCTGACCGTGGCACCGGCCCCCAGCAGCCTCTTGGCGAGAGGCTGCGCCAGCCATCGCGTCCAGCCGCGCCGAGGCGCCTCCCCGATCATGATGTGCCGCGTCCGGTTGGCTCGGGCATACGCCAGAATTTCGGTCGCCGCGTCCCGGCCGGGAAGGATGACCGCCTCGCCGCCGAGTTGTTCGGCCAGACGCAGAGCCGACTGAGCCAACTCGCCCACGGGGCCGGCCTCGACGTGCAGCGCCGTCCATCGGGCCGGCAACCGGTGCGCCAGACGATGGGCCTCGCGGACCAAGTCGGCGGAATGTTCCGTCTCACTGACATGAACGACAAGATGGAGCGGCGGCGTCGGTTTGTCGATTGCCGCCGCAACGGCGGGCCGTTGCGGCGGGGATTCGGGTTCGGACCGCGAGACCAGACGGACGTTCATAGCCCCGGTTGCACCAACTCGTCCGGCGCAGCGATCGAAACAGACTGGACCATCCGCCATTCACCGTCTGAAGAACCGAGAGCCGCGCGGATCGTAAAGGTCTGCGCGGTGTCATTTGTCGGGTATCGTAAAGGACCGCGTCAAGACGTGATTATCGAAACGGTCGCCGGCCCTTGATCTTTTGTGAAAATGGCACCGAGTGTTGATAATTTTTTTATCTCCACCTACAGATTCATTTATTCATTACTTATGTCTCGACGCCGGTGCCGACTGACACGAACATCCGCCGGTGGCGGGTGACACGAGACGATTTCGCCGGCGAACCGAGACGGCCCCTCAGACCCGCCCGGCGGCTCTGGCCTCGCCGATCCGCCCTCCTCTCGCTCGGCGACAGTGGCGAGGTGAAAGCCGGCCGTTCGACTCGGGCCGACTTTCGCACCCCTCGTGCGCTAGAAGTGGAGGATGACGTCGGCCATGCCGATCGCCGTATAGTTCTTGTCGGGGGCGATGCCGGCATTGGCGTCGCCGTTGAAAGCCTTGGCGCTCAGCGACCGGTAATAGTCGATCTCCGGTCGGAACTCGATCTGCGGTGAGAGCCAGTGCTGCCAGCCGATGCCCCAGTTCAGATATTCGGTCCGCGTGCCGGTCCGCCAGCCTTGTGGATCATAATAGTATTCGGGGCGGAACGAGAAGTTGTTCAGCGGATCGGGTGAGTAGTTCAAGTAGGCCGTGGTCCCGATCGTATGCGCGTCGCACTTCAGCGGCGCAGCGGTGTGGCAATTGGCCAGATTCGGTGCGTTGAAGGGTATGTATTGGGGCGAGAACGGCGTTCCACCGGCCTCGAAGATTGCGATTGCCTCGGGGTTATTCAAATTCGGGATGTTGTTTTCATGGATGTCGTAGATTTCGTACGACAGATGCCATTGGTCATCGAATTTATGGTAGTAGGTCGTGCCGTACCACTGAATATTGTTGTAGCCCCAATTGCCGTTGTTGATCGCGTCGGCACAGGGATAGAAATTGTCGTTGCCGTTGTTCCAGGTGTAGCGGAAGCAGGCCGTATAGGATGGCTGCGCGCCGGGGTCCTTCTGGAACGTATTGCCGGGGTAGAGGGCATTGCCCGGGTCCAGATTCTTGATCGGGTCGTTGGCGTGGCCGAGCCACGCTTCGGTGCCGAGGCTCACGCCGAATTGGAGCATGAGTGAGGGAGTCACGTAGAGCGTCGTCTGGATGCCTTCGTTCGTATAGTTGTCGAAGGAGTAGGTGAAGGAATGCGAGTACATGTAGTTGTTCGGGGCCAGCTGCGCCTCGATGTCCGGCAGCGAGATATAGCGCCCGACCCGGATCATCAGCCCCTCGGCGACCTGCGGGACCCAGAGCTCGCCATAGATCATCGGGAAGTCGTAGCCGTTGACGCTGTTGTCCTTGAGGAATTCAGCACTGGTGAAGGGGGAGTACGAGAAGGTGTATCGGTAGTTCTCGCCATAAATTGCCGATAGCCGCATGCCCCAATCGACATGATCGGTCTGCACCGTATCCGGGAAGCGGTCGAAATAGAGCACGGCCTGATCGAGTTGCACGGTGTTCGGGGTGTAGGAGTAGGAGATCGGCGAGTTGCCGCCGGGCCGGAGCGTATTGCTGCTGACGTTGAAGCCGGCATCGACCCAGCCATAGATCTGGATCCCCCTGTCGTTCAGCCACGCGCCCGTGGCGGTGTTGCCGATGGCGGTCATGAACGGGCTGTCGGCCGAGCCGGGCCGGGTCACGCCGATCGGAGTCACACCGCCATAGGGCCATTCGGTGAAGGGCATCGGCGGCGTCGTCTCGGGCGTGGCCGGCCAGTAGTCGCGGCGCCCCGGCGGCGCGTTCGGATCCGTCGGCGCTCCCGGCTGGCCATATTCCAGTTTATAATAATTCCAGAGACGGGTGAAGAAATCCTCGCCCAGATAATTGTCGAGGCAGGCATAATTGGTATAGGGATCGACCGGCTTCCCGTCCGGCCCCGTACAGGACGCGTCCTGGGCGACGGCTCGGCCCGCGCCGCCCGTCAGGGCAACGGCGCCGAGGCCGAGCGAGAGCGCGGCCAGACTTCTAAAACGCATGTTCTATCTCCTCTTTCTGAAACCCGAGAAGTGCCGCCCCACCGAAGCTGTGAGTTACGAGCCGATGATGTTCGAGCCGTCCGCTGGATGCTCCTGATCGGTGCAGTAAAAGCCCGCTTTCGTCTGGGCTGCGGCCAACAGGGTCGGCGGTGCGCCGAGGACAAACGCCGCGTTGCGCGCCCGCTGGGCCGGGAACCGACCAGCGGTACGCCGATTACTGCAGTATAAACCAATGAACATGTCAGAGACTCGTACCAATTGTCCGAGGAACACCCGGATGCTGTAGCAACGATCGACCGTACTATGCGGAGTCATAAAAAATCCATACCGCCCTTTGGGGGCCGAAATCAAAATTCGAGTCATGATATTTCTGACAGTCTCTTACTTCACGGTTATGGCTATTTCTATTCTGTTATTGGTTTTATCGATTTCTTTTATGAGATTTTCATTCTCTTACGCCGAGGCATGGCTGGATTTTTCATCCGGCCCGGGCCTAGCGTTCGGATCGAACTCAAGCGGCAACAGGCCCGGCCCCGTTGCCGGTCTCTCACCAAAATCCGGAATACGCGTGGAGTCCTTTCGATGTTCGATGCAATCTGGATCGCCCTGATCTTGTGGCTGTTCGGCGTCGGCCTCGCCTATCTCGTCGCTTGCGACCGCGTTTGAGGGGATTTGCGATGTTGTTCGACTACATCCTCGGTGGCGGGGTTTCGCTCGGCCTGGCGATCTATCTGCTCTATGCGCTGATCCATCCCGAGCGTTTTTAGGACATCGTCATGACTTTCAACGGAATCGTGCAGATCGTGCTGTTCTGCGTCGTGATCATTGCGTTGGTGCGGCCGTTCGGCCTCTACATGACCCGCGTCTTCGAGGGCGAGCCGACATTCCTCTCGCCGATAATTCGGCCGGTCGAGCGCCTGCTCTATTGGCTGGCCGGGGTCGATGTCGAGGCCGAGCAGGATTGGCTGATCTACGGCACCGCGATGCTGATCTTCAACCTGGCTTCCGCCCTGCTGCTCTACGCCATCCTGCGCCTGCAGGACCGGTTGCCGTTCAATCCGCAAGGCATACCGGCGCTCAGCCCCGAACTCGCGCTGAATACGGCCGTCAGCTTCGTCACCAACACGAACTGGCAGTTCTATTCGGGTGAGAGCCAGATGAGCTACTTCACCCAGATGCTCGGCCTCACCGTCCATAATTTCGTCTCGGCGGCGACCGGGGTGGCTTTGGCGATGGCGCTCATCCGCGGCTTCGCCCGGCGCTCGGCCCGGACGATCGGCAATTTCTGGGTCGATCTCACCCGTTGCACCCTCTATGTCCTGCTGCCGGTCTCGATCCTCGCCGCGCTCTTCATGGTCTGGCAGGGTGTGCCGCAGACCATGGAGGGCTATCCCGAAGCAACCACGCTCGAAGGGGCGAAACAGGTGATCGCGGTCGGCCCCGTGGCCTCCCAGGAAGCGATCAAGATGTTCGGGACCAACGGCGGCGGCTTCTTCAACGCCAATTCCGCCCATCCCTTCGAAAATCCGACCGCGATCACCGATTTCCTGCAAATCGTGCTGATCTTCGCGATCGGCGCTTCGCTCACCAACGTCTTCGGCCGGATGGTCGGCAATCAGATGCAAGGCTGGGCGCTGTTCGGCGTCATGGGGCTCCTGTTCCTGGGTGGTCTCTTCGTGGTCTATCCGATCGAAGCCGGCGGCAATCCGCAATTTGCGAGCCTCGGCATCGACCAGGCCCCGGGCCCGCTCCAGGCCGGCGGCAACATGGAAGGCAAGGAGGTCCGGTTCGGCATTGCCCGCTCGGCCCTCTTCACCACTGTCACCACCGACGCCTCCTGCGGCGCCGTCAACAATATGCACGACAGCCTGATGCCGCTCGCCGGCATGATCCCGATGATCAATATCCAGCTGGGCGAGATCATCTTCGGCGGCGTCGGATCCGGCCTCTACGGCATGCTGATGTTCGCCGTGGTCGCGATGTTCGTAGCCGGGCTGATGGTCGGGCGAACGCCGGAATATGTCGGCAAGAAGCTGGAGGCGCGCGAGGTCAAGATGAGCATCCTGGCGATCCTGGTCCTGCCGCTCTCGATCCTGGGCTTCACGGCACTCGCCGCCGTGGTCCCGGACGGGCTCGCCACCTTGAACAATGCCGGCCCGCACGGCTTCAGCGAGATCCTCTATGCCTTCACCTCGGCGACCGGCAACAACGGCAGCGCCTTCGCCGGGCTCTCGCCCAATCTCTTCTACGACGTGACCATCGCCATCGCCATGTTCATGGGCCGGTTCCTGTTCATCGTGCCGATGCTGGCGGTGGCGGGATCGCTCGCCGCCAAGAAGATCGTGCCGCCTTCGGCCGGCACCTTTCCGACCGACAACGGCCTCTTCGTCGGTCTGCTCATCGGCGTGATCCTGATCATCGGCGGCCTCACCTTCTTCCCGGCACTCGCCCTCGGCCCGGTGGTCGAGCATCTGGCGATGCATGCCGGCACTCTTTATTGAACCGGAGCCCACCCCATGACGCAGACCGCTCATGCGAGCGACGAGCCCATCCGCAACGTCCGCCGCTCCTCCTCGGTCCTCGACCCCAAGATCGTCGTGCCGGCGATCGGGGCGTCGTTCCGAAAGCTCGATCCGCGGACTCTCTTCCGCAACCCCGTGATGTTCGTGGTCGAAGTGGTGGCCGCACTCACCACGATCATCCTCGTCCGCGATCTGGCGGTGGGCCGGGGCAACATTCTGTTCGAGAGCCAGATCTCGCTCTGGCTCTGGTTCACCGTGGTCTTCGCCAATTTCGCCGAAGCCGTAGCCGAAGGCCGAGGCAAGGCCCAGGCCGAGGCCTTGCGCAAGACGCGCACCGAGACCCTCGCCAAGAAACTCGCCAACGCCACGGACAAGCGCTTCACCGCCGTCCCCGGCCTGTCGCTGAAAGCCGGGGATCTCGTGTTCGTCGAAATCGGCGACATCATCCCGTCCGACGGCGAGGTGATCGAAGGCGTCGCCTCCGTCGACGAGTCGGCGATCACCGGTGAATCGGCCCCGGTCATCCGCGAGAGCGGCGGCGACCGGTCGGCCGTGACCGGCGGGACGCGTGTCCTCTCGGATTGGATCAAGGTTCGGATCACCGCCAGCGCCGGCTCCACATTTCTCGACCGCATGATAGCCCTGGTCGAGGGGGCGGCGCGCCAGAAGACCCCGAACGAGGTGGCACTCAACATTCTGCTGATCGGCATGACCCTGATCTTCGTGCTGGCGACCGTGACCATCCCCAGCTTCGCCGCCTATGGCGGCGGTGCGGTCTCGGTCGTGGTCCTGGTGGCGCTGTTCGTGACCCTCATTCCGACCACGATCGGGGCCCTGCTCTCGGCGATCGGCATCGCCGGCATGGACCGGCTGGTCAAGTTCAACGTGCTCGCCATGTCGGGGCGCGCCGTCGAAGCAGCCGGCGATGTCGACACGCTGCTTCTCGACAAGACCGGCACGATCACGCTCGGCAATCGCGTCGCCACCGAGTTCGTGGCCCTGCCCGGCGTGTCGCCGCAGGATCTGGCCGATGCCGCCCAGCTCTCGAGCCTGTCCGACGAGACTCCCGAAGGGCGCTCGGTGGTCGTGCTGGCCAAGGAGAAATACGGCATCCGCGCCCGCGAGATGGTGCCGCTCAAAGCCCAGTTCATCCCTTTTTCGGCCCTCACCAGGATGAGCGGCATCGACGTCGAAGGCAGCTCGATCCGGAAAGGAGCCACCGACGCCGTCGGTGCCTGGGTGCGGCAGACCAACAACAACCCCAACCTCGCTTTCCCGCGCGAGTTCGATCAGTCGGTCGAGCGTATCGCCAAGACCGGCGGCACGCCGCTGGCCGTGGCCAAGGACGGCCGCTTGCTGGGCGTCATCCATCTGAAGGACATCGTCAAGGGCGGCATCCGCGAGCGTTTCGCGGAACTGCGCCAGATGGGCATCCGGACGGTGATGATCACCGGCGATAATCCGCTGACCGCGGCTGCGATCGCCGCCGAATCGGGAGTCGACGACTTCCTGGCGCAAGCGACGCCGGAAGCGAAGCTGAAGCTGATCCGCGACGAACAGGCCAAGGGTAAGCTCGTGGCCATGTGCGGCGACGGCACCAACGACGCTCCGGCGCTGGCCCAGGCCGATGTCGGCGTCGCCATGCAGACCGGAACGGTCGCTGCGCGCGAGGCGGGCAACATGGTCGATCTCGACTCAGATCCGACCAAGCTCATCGAGATCGTCGGCATCGGCAAGCAGCTGCTGATGACCCGAGGCGCGCTCACGACCTTCTCGATCGCCAACGACGTGGCGAAATATTTCGCCATCATCCCGGCCATGTTCCTGGCCTTCTATCCGCAGCTTCAGTCGCTCAACGTCATGCGCCTGTCGACGCCGCAGAGTGCCATCCTGTCCGCGATCATCTTCAATGCGCTCATCATCATCGCTCTCATCCCTCTGGCACTGCGCGGCGTGCGCTATCGCCCGCAATCGGCGACCTGGCTGCTCGCCCGCAATCTGGCGGTCTATGGCGCGGGCGGCATCGTCGTGCCCTTCGTCGGCATCAAGGCGATCGACATTCTGGTCACGGCGCTCGGCCTGGCCTGAGGAGACTTCCATGTTGAACCAATTGCGCCCGGCCGTCGTCCTGCTCCTGGCCTTCACACTCCTGACCGGGCTGGCCTATCCCTATGCGATCACGGGCTTGGCCCATTTCTTCTTCCCGCACCAGGCCGAAGGCAGCCTGATCGTCCGGGACGGCAAGGTCGTGGGATCCGAGCTGATCGGCCAGAACTTCGCCGATCCCAAATATTTCCACGGAAGGCCGTCGGCCACCACCGACACCGATCCGAACGACTCGACCAAGACCGTGTCGGTGCCGTACAAGGCCGACGCCTCGACCGGCTCCAATCTGGGCCCGACGTCGCAGGCGCTGATCGACCGGGTCAAGGCCGACACGGCCGCGCTCCAGGCGGAAAAGCCGGGCCCGGTGCCGGTCGATCTGGTGACGAGTTCGGCCAGCGGCCTCGATCCGGACATCACCCCGGCCGCGGCCGAGTTCCAGATCGATCGGGTCGCCCGCGCCCGCGGCGTCACCGCGGACAAGATCCGCCAGATCGTCGCCCGGAACACCGAGGCCCGGACCTTCGGCGTGATCGGCGAGCCGCGGGTCAATGTCCTTGAGCTCAATCTCGCGCTCGACGACGCAGCGAAGTAGAAGTAATAGGAAGCGATTCGAGCCCTTTCCCGCACTGCGGGAGAGGGTGCCGAGCGTCAGCGAGGCGGGTGAGGGTCGTGCCGCCGTCATGCCCCGGGGGTTCTCCTCGAGGTCGATCCACGGATGCCCGATCACATCGCTCGCAAGCTCCGTAAGGCCCCCACCGATGCGGAAATTCATCTGTGGTGGGCGCTCCGTGACCGGCGTCTGCGCGGGTACAAATTTCGGCGGCAACACCCCGTTGGCCCGTATGTAGCGGACTTTGCCTGCACCCGGGAGAAGCTGATTGTTGAAGTCCATGGTGGCCAGCACGCAGCGAACGAGCATGATGCGGAGCGCACCGAGTGGCTCGAATCCCAGGGTTGGCGGGTGCTGCGATTCTGGAACAACGACGTTTTGACCAATATCGAGGGCGTCGTGGAGACGATCCTGGCGGCGCTGGGAGGCGGATAGACCCTCATCCGGCTCGCTACCGCTCGCCACCTTCTCCCGCAGTGCGGGAGAAGGGAATCTCCGCCGATGCCGGCCGGTGCGATCTGCTCAGTTAATCGGCAGGCCGCCGCTTCTGCCGGCACTCGCACCGAGCGCTTGGGCCGCCGCGCGCTTTGTGCTATCTCAACACCGTGCTCCCGGGGCAGCCCGGGGGTGCGATCCGAATCCCAGGAGTTGACGAGCCCGTGCGCCTTCTACGTCTCGTTCCCGAGAACACCAAGATTCAGTTCATGCGCGGTCGGTTCGCCGGGGTCATCCTTTCGGCGGTGCTCAGCCTCGCTTCGGTCGTCCTGTTCATCTATCCCGGGCTCAACTACACCATCGATTTCCGCGGCGGCGTCCTGGTCGAGCTGCGTTTCACCGAGCCTGTCGATGCGGCCAAGCTGCGCAGCGCCTTCGAGACGCTCCATCTGGGCGACGTCTCGGTCCAGAGCCTGGGGCTGGCCGCGACCAGTTCCGATCACGACGCGCTGGTCAAGCTCACCGCCGAGGCCGATTCCGAGACCATCCGCAAGCCGATCCAGGCGCTGCTCGACCAGAATTTCCCGGGTGCCGTCATCCGCAGCCTGGACGTGGTCGGCGCCAAGGTCAGCGGCGATCTCACCCGCGACGGCATCGAGGCCACGGCGGGCGCCCTCCTCGGCATCCTGGCCTGGATCTGGTTCCGCTTCGACTGGCAATACGGCATCGGCCTGGTTGCGACCTTGCTGCTCGACGCGACCAAGACCATCGGCTTCTACGCCGCCCTGCAATTGCCGTTCGATACCGATTCGCTGGCGGCCTTGCTGATTCTGATCGGCTTCTCGGTCACCGACAAGGTCGTCGTCTATGACCGCATTCGCGAGAATCTGCGGAAATTCAAGGTCATGCCGCTGCGCCAGGTGATCGATCTCAGCATCAACCAGACTCTGTCCCGGACCGTGGCGACCTCGCTCACCGTGCTGCTCTCGATCCTGCCGCTGGCGATCCTCGGCATCGGCTCGGTCCAGTTCTTCGCCATCACCATGGTCTTCGGGATTTTCGTCGGCACGCTCTCGTCGATCTTCATCGCCTCGCCGATTTTGCTGTTCCTCGGCGAAAAGCGGCTCCGGCGGGTCGAGACGCCGTCTTCGATGTCGGCGGCGGCGGCGGAGTGAGGGAGCGCTACTAGCTGAGCTGCCACAATCAGACTTCGGGGCGATTCCGCCCGACAGCGTCTTGTTCTAGCGTCTCCAGGGGAGTGGCAGCACCTTCAAGCGGGTGCGGTTTGGATCCACTGTCACCAATGCGCCATCTGCAAGTTCGTCCACTGTCTGGTGCAACGCGGTGATGACCACATGGCCGATCGCTTCCGGGCTGACATTGCCGGCGCGGATCTGGATGACGCTCGGCTTGTCACCGTGAGTCGCGGCCAGGATCGCGCCAAAGTCCAAATCATGCGTCGGCACGACATGGCCGTTCGCGTTGGCAAAGGCCATGATCTCGGCTTCGGGCGCGTTGCCGGGGTCGAGCGTCGACCAATGTTCCGCGGCAAACCCGGCTTCTATCAGGGAATTCACCCACCTTGGCGACAGGTTCATATCGACCAGGAGCTTCATCCCCTGGCCAGCTCGATTTCCCGCTCTTCCGCGCGCCAAGCCGCATATCGCAGAGCCTGCAGAACGTCCCCGCGCTCCAGGTAGGGATAGTCGGCCAGAATCTCCTCGATGCGGTGGCCGGCGCCGATCTGGCCGACGACCATGCCGACGGTAACGCGCAGCCCGCGAATGCAGGGCTTGCCGCCCATGACCCCGGGCTGTTGGGTGATACGATCTAGTTGCTCCACGGCTAACCCCTTATCGATCCTCATCTCTAGGGTATGGAATCGACAATATTGTTTCAGGAACCATTTTCGAGATCGCCGAACAGGTGGTTCATCATCGGGGGTTTTGATCTCGCGCCTCATAACGACGACTGTACCGACCAAGCGTCCCTTTCCAGCCTACTCCGAATTTGGCTGGGACATACCTCGGAATTCCGCCCCGGTCAGGTCGAGGCGTTCACGGACCGCCTCGACATCGCGAACCGCCGGCACGTGGGCGACGAATCCATTCCGCTCGCCTCTGGCATAAGCCAGGGCGTCGCGCGCTCCTCTCATTATGCTCTCACCTGCGTTGCTCATGCTGCCAACCCCCGGCTCTGATGTGATCGGACCAATTCTCCCAGTATGTCACGCATCCCGTCGCTCGCTGCTTTGCTCAGATTTGCCGTTCTGCCGACCGGTCGCCGATCGCTGATCCCGCCCGTCATCACGACCCGATCAGCCCCAATTGCGGGCTCGACGCCTCCGCGAAATCGCGTTTCGGGATCCGCCCGGCGCCGCGCGCCAATCTTCCGGCCTCGACAGCGAGACGCATCGCTCGCGCCATCGCGACCGGCGCTTCGGCTTTGGCGATGGCGGTATTGAGCAGCACCGCCGAACAACCGAGTTCCATCGCCAGGCACGCGTCCGAAGCCGTGCCGACTCCGGCGTCGAGGATCACCGGGACCGAAGAGCGGACGCAGATGCGTTCGATCGCCTGCGGGTTGGCGATGCCCATGCCCGATCCGATCAGGGAGCCCAAGGGCATCACCGCCACACAGCCGAGATCGGCCAGTTTGCGCGCGGTCACCGGGTCGTCGTTGGTATAGGGGAAAACGGCGAAGCCCAGGCCGACCAAAAGCTGTGTCGCCTCGAGCAGTTGCTCGACATCGGGATAGAGCGTCTCGCGATCGCCGATCAGTTCGAGCTTGATCCAGTTAGTCCCGAGCGCCTCGCGCGCCAGCTCCGCCGTCAGCACCGCGTCGCGCACGGTGGCGCAGCCGGCCGTGTTCGGGAGCAGTTGAAAGCGCGATCCCAGCACGTCGATCAGGCTTTCGCCGTAGCCCTCGAGACTGATCCGGCGCACCGAGGCGGTGACGATCCGGGCGCCGCCGGCTTCCAGTGCCGCCAGCAAGGCTTTCTGATTGGGATATCCGGCCGTCCCCATCAGCAGCCGCGACCCGATCTCGGTCCCGGCGATCTCGAAACGATCCTCGTCCATGATGCAGAGTCTCTCCCGACTGGTCAGCCGCCGGACATCGCCTTGATGATCTCGACTTCGTCGCCGGGCTGCAGCGCCGTCTCGGCCCAGCGTCCGCGTGGGACGACGGCACCGTTGCGTGCCGCCGCCACACCGCGCGCCGCGGGATCGATCCCCATTCGGGCGAGCAAGATCGCGAGGGTGTCGGCGGAAAGCGTCTCGACGACGCCGTTGATCTTGATCTTGGCATCGTTCATTTCCCAGCTCTCCTGAACCGGTCGAGGCTGAACGGCGCCATACGCGCGTCGACCCGGCTGCTGAGAATATAGTCGGCAACCAGCGCCGCAGTCGCCGGGGTCAGAAGGATGCCGTTGCGATGATGCCCGGTGGCCAGCACCAGGCCCTCGACCGGAGAGGGCCCGAGAATCGGCATGTCGTCGGGCGAACCGGGCCGGGTTCCGGCCCAGATCTCGCCGATCGGCAAATCTTCGATGCCGGGGAGCGTGCGCCAGGCATCGTCGAGCAGCCCCAGCACCCCGCCGGCGGTGACCGTCGTATCGAAGCCGCGCTCTTCGGTGGTGGCGCCGATCAGCAGCCTGGCATCGGCGCGTGGGACCAGATAGCACCCGGCACCCCAGACGACATGGCGGATGAGCGGGGCTCCGGCCGGCATCGTCAGCGCCAGCATCTGGCCCTTGACCGGCCGGACCGGTGGTGCCGCTCCGGAGGACAGGCCGGCGACGAGGCCGCTCCACGCTCCGGCCGCGAGCACGACGAAATCCGCCGGATGATGTCGCTCGCCGGCGACGACGCCGCGGACGTGGCCGGCCTCGATGTCGAGCGCCGCCTCGGTACCTGCCTGCAAGATCCCGCCGCTGCACTGGAACGCGACGGCGAGGGCCCTCGCCAATAGCCGGTTGTCGACCTGGTGGTCGTGCCGGCTCGAGACGGCGGCGACGAGATTGGCGGCTAGGCCGGGCTCCAGCGCGCGCGCCGCCCGCCCGCTCAACCACTCGAAGACGCCGCCGAGCCGGCTCTGGAACGCGATCCCGCGCTCGAGCCTGGCCGCCTGGTCGCGGGTGAAGGCGCAGACCAGCGTGCCGGTCGGATCGTAGCCGATCCCGATGCCGGTCGCGGCGACCAGCTCGGCGGCGAAATCCGGCCAGAGCGACTGGCTCCAGCGGCCCAATTCGAACAGCTTTTCTTCGGTCGGCTCGGCCTCGATTCCGGCTGCGAGCATGCCGGCTGCGGCCCAGGAGGCGCCCCGGCCCGGTTCCCCCCGCTCGAACAGGGTCACCGCACAGCCGGCCCGGCGCAGCCGCCAACCGATCGACAAGCCGATGACGCCGCCGCCGATGATGGCGACGGACGGCGGGGCCGGCCCGGATCCCAGATGAGAAGCGCTCGGCATCTCGTGCAATCCCTTCGCTGGCATGACCCAGATCAGGTTCGATGGGTGTGATCTCAGCCTCGAGGCGGATCCTCGGGGCACCCCATGACACGCGGCCCGACGTTAGCATCACCGAAGCGCGGATCGCAACCGGCTCCGGGGCAAGGCAGCCGCGCCGAATTCTCGGTCCGAGTGCCGCTGGCCCCGTGCTTTTTGGTTCCGTCCGACGGGCCGAGTGGGTTACTGAGCAGCCATCGTCTCGAAATCCGGCGGGAGAGAACCGATGCAGCTCGCGTGGGGGCAAGCGAACGTCGCGTGGCTGTCCCGGCTTCGCCCGAACATTTGGGACGCTGTGGCGCTGCCGATCGTGCTGGGCTTCGTCGCCTTGATGGCCTATAGCGGCGAACAGGCGGTCGTGCCCTTCCAGCTCGGCGACCAGATCCCGATTTCGCTCGATCCGATCGCGTTGCCCGGATACGCCCTGCGCACCGTCCTGCGGATGGCGATCGCGCTGGTCTGCTCGATCGTCTTCAGCCTGGTCTATGCCGCCCTCGCGGCCAAGAGCCGGCAGGCCGAGAAGTTGCTGATCCCGATCCTGGACATTCTGCAATCTGTGCCGATCCTGATCTTCGAGGCGGTTACGATCGTGCCGTTCATCCGCCTCTTCCCGGGCCAGCTGCTCGGCGCCGAATGCGCCGCGATCTTCGCGATCTTCACCAGCCAGGCTTGGAACATCACTTTCAGCCTCTATCAGAGCTTCCGCACCGTTCCGGGCGAACTCAAGGAGGCGGCGCGGATGTATCATCTGACGCCGATGCAGACCTTCTGGCGTCTGGAAGTTCCGCACGCCATGCCCGGGCTGGTCTGGAACACCATGATGTCGGTGTCGGGCGGCTGGTTCTTCGTCGTGGCGGCCGAGGCCTTCTCGGTCGAAGGCAACGACATCACCCTGCCGGGGATCGGTTCCTATATCAAGGTCGCCAACGACCAGAGCGATTTCCTGGCGATTTTCTATGCGATCGTCGCCATGCTGATCGTTATTCTGATGTCCGACCAGCTGCTGTTCCGGCCGATGCTCGCCTGGTCGCAAAAGTTCAAGAACGAGTTGGCCGGCGAGGAGGCGCTGGAGCGCCCCTGGTTCCTGGTCGTCCTGCAGCAGGCGCGGATCTTCGATCTGATCGGGACGGTGATCGAGGCCGTCTCGAACCTCTCGAAGCTGGTCTTCCGCCGGATTTTGCCGCCGGGCAAGACCAGACCGATCGAAAGCGGCGAGGCCGGGTCGATCGTCGATTGGGCGGTCAATCTGGGCTTCGCCGCCGTCGCTCTCTATGCCGGCTGGGCGCTGGTCAAATTCGTCACCGACAGCGTTCCTTTGACCGAAATCGAGTATGTCGGGCTGCTCGGCGGGGCGACTGCGCTCCGGGTCATAGTCATGATCGCCATCGCCTCGATCACCTGGGTCCCGGTCGGAGTGTGGATCGGGTTGCAGCCCAGGCTCGCCCAGACGGCACAGCCGGTCATCCAGTTCCTCGCGGCGTTTCCGACCAACCTCTTCTTTCCGTTCGTCGTCGCGATCATCGTCCGCTACGGGCTGAACAAGGATGTGTGGCTGAGCCCGCTGATGATTCTCGGCACCCAATGGTACATATTGTTCAATGTCATCGGCGGCACGATGGCGATCCCGGCGGAGTTGCATTACGCCGCCCGGAATCTGGGCGTGCGGCGCTGGCTGTGGTGGCGGCGCGTGATCCTGCCGGGTATTTTCCCGGCCTATGTTACCGGCGCCCTGACGGCGGCCGGCGGTTCCTGGAACGCTTCGATCGTGGCGGAGTACGTTCAATCGGGCGGCACGACGCTCACCGCCACGGGCGTCGGCGCTTATATCTCGCAATATCAGAGTGCCGGCGATTTTCCCCGCATGACCCTCGGCGCCGGCGTGCTGTGCGTCTATGTTATCCTGTTCAACCGTTTGTTGTGGCGCCGGCTCTACAACATGGCCGCCGAAAAGCTGCGACTCGACTGAGGAGAATGCGATGGACCAGCAAGCCATGATGGTCGCCTCCGGCGTCAACAAAGTGTTCCGCGGCGGCGATGTCGGCGGCCGGCCGGTGCTCGAAGATGTCGATTTCACGCTCTGCACGGGTGAGATCGTCGGCTGCCTCGGCAAATCCGGTTCGGGCAAATCGACCTTCCTGCGCATCCTGGCCGGTCTCATCCCGGCGACCGGCGGCGGGGTCACCTACAAGGGCGAGCGCGTGACCGGGCCGCTCCACGGCGTCGGCATGGTGTTCCAGAGCTTTGCCCTGTTTCCCTGGCTGACCGTGCTCGGCAATGTCGAACTCGGGCTCGAAGCGCAACGCCTGCCGGCGGCCGAGCGGCGCAAGCGCGCCTTGGCCGCGATCGATCTCATCGGTCTCGACGGCTTCGAATCCGCATATCCCAAGGAACTCTCGGGCGGCATGCGCCAGCGCGTGGGCTTCGCCCGGGCGCTGGTCATCAACCCCGAGGTGCTGTTGCTCGACGAGCCGTTTTCGGCGCTCGACGTGCTGACCGCCGAAACCCTGCGCGGCGACCTGACCGATCTCTGGGCCGAAAAGCGGATCCCGACCAAAAGTATTCTCGTCGTCTCGCACAATATCGAAGAAGCGGTCGAGATGGCCGACCGGATCATCATCTTCTCGTCCAATCCCGGGCGCATCCAGGTCGAGATCCCGGTGCCGCTGCCGCGACCGCGCGACTGGAACAATCCGGACTTCCGCAAGATCGTCGACGAAGTCTATGGTCACCTGACCACCGGCCATATCGGCAAGCGCGGGGTCAAATCCGACCAGATCTCGGTGGGCTACCGCCTGCCCGATGCCCCGGTGCAGCAGCTCGCCGGCTTGATCGAGACGCTGATCGAGAGCCGGTTCGACGGCAAGGCCGATCTGCCGGCGCTGGCCGAGTATCAGAGCCTCGATGTCGACGATCTCTTCCCGCTGATCGAGGCGCTGCATCTGCTGGGCTTCGCCAACGTCGACCATGGCGATATTGCCCTCACCCCGGTCGGGCGCATCTACGGCGATGCCAACCTCTTGAAAAGAAAGCAGATCCTGGCCGAGCAGCTGAAAACCCACATCCCGCTCGCGGCCCATATCCGCAAGGTCCTGGAAGAGCGGCCGAACCACCGGGCGCCGGCTGCGCGTTTCCTGGCCGAACTCGAAGACCACCTCGCCGAAAACGATGCCGCCAACGTCCTCGACACGGTGATCAATTGGGGCCGGCACGCGGAACTCTTCGCCTATGATTACGATACGGAAACGGTGGCGCTGGAAGATCCCGAGGGGCATGCCTGACGGGCCGCGCTTGACGGCGGTCCGGTCGCGCACCACATCGATCTCGTTGAATTATCGGTTGAACGTTCAGCGGGGAAGACGATGCTCGTCACCACCACCGAAAACGTCCCCGGCCATCAGGTGAGCGCGGTGAAAGGGCAGTGCTTCGGCGTCGTCGTCCGCAGCCGCGGCTTGGCCGGCAACGTCATGGCCGGATTTCGTTCGCTCATCGGCGGCGAGATCAAGGAATACACCGAACTGCTCGAGCAGGCGCGCCGGCATGCCGTCGACCGGATGGTCCAGAACGCGACGCTGATGGGCGCCAACGCCATCGTCATGATGCGCTTCGACAGCTCCGAGATCGGCCAGACCATGAGCGAGATCGTCGCCTACGGCACTGCCGTGGTGCTCGACCCGGTGCCGCGGTGACTGCCCGCGCCGGGCTTGTCGCCTTCGGCGCCGTCCTGGCTGTGGCCGGCCTGCTGCTCGCCCTCGCTGCCGGGCCGATTGCGCTGCAGCTGACCTTCAGCGGCGTCGTGCTGATCCTCGGGGTACTGTTCGAGCGCCAGATCTACAAACGGGTCGAGACCGCCAAACCCGCGGAACCGGGATGGCAGCGGACCGACGAGCGATTCGTCGATCCGACGACTGGTCAGAGCGTGACCGTGTTCACCCAGCCGGCAACCGGCGAACGCCGCTATGTCGACACTGCCGACGACGGCCGCACCTCACGATAGAGCCAGCTGCCACGACACGCCGAAGCGGTCGCCGACCCAGGCGAACCGCCGGGCGAAATCGTAAGCGCCCAGCGGCATGAAGATCGCGCCGCCCTCGGACAAGGCTGCGGCCAGGGCACCGATCTCTTCCTCCGACCGGCACTCGACGAAAAACGAGAAAGCCGGCGTGAACGAGAAGTCATGCTCGACGGCGCTGTCGATGCAGCGAACCGTCTGACCGCCGATGCGGAAACGCGCGATCATGACCGATCCCTCGGCTCCGGCCTGGCCCGGACCCCAGCGGACGAGATCGACGAGTTGGGAGTCGGGGAAGAGCGAGAGGTAGAAGGCGATCGCGTCCGCGGCGTCGCCCTGGAACATCAGAAATGGCGTCACGGATATTGTCATCGGGTTGTTCCCTTGCTCCCGGCCCCTCTCACAGCAAACTCGCGGCGATATTCACCGACAACGCCAGAATCACCGTATTGAAGAAGAAGCTGATAACACTGTGCACCAGCACGACCCGGCGGATCACGCGCGTGCGAACCGGGACGTCGGAGACTTGGCAGGTCATGCCGATGACCATCGAGAAATAGAGGAAGTCCCAGTAATCGGGCTCGGGCTCGCTCGGGAAATCGAGCGGCGCCGGGTCGCCGGGCCGCCGTCCCGGCCCGAAGAACTCATGAGCGTAGATCTGGGCGAAGATCGTGTTCACGAACAGCCACGAGCCGACGATGGTCACGCCCGCCAACAGCAGATGCAGACCGATCTGGGTGGACGGCATGTCCTTCAGCCCGCCCAGGATCTGGCCGATGGCGAACAGGCTGGCGCAGGCGGCGAGGATCATCACGGTCAGGATCGCCCAGCGCCCCTCGCGATGCTGGATCGCGCGCCGCCGCATCGTCGCTTCGCTCGAGCGAGCCATCATCAGAAATGCCAGCACCAGATAGAGGCAGATGCTCGAATCCCAGCCGAGCAGGCACCGTACCGGCAGTTTGAGCCCGGCCGGGCTGGCGACGACGACGAGTGCGCCGAAGACGAGCGCGCCATAGAGGCGTGGGCGGGCGCGCAGCACGCCGCGGTTCGACAAGTGGCGAGGAGGTGCGGACATGGCGTCACTCTAAGCCGCCGGAGGGTCACGGAGCAACGCGCGGCTGCGGCATGCTGGCCGGCCCGGCGGCCGGCGCGCGCAGGAAGATGGACAGGCTGGCCGATAGCGGGATAAACCCCGCGCTCGGGCTCGGCCCACTCTCCTCAGAGACGCGCGGAATGCACCAGAGGTCCTTGACCAAGCTCCTGATTCTGCTGACGCTCGCGGCCGTGCCGGGCGCTGCCTCGGGGCATGCGATCCTGCTCGACTCGACGCCCGAGGCGAATGCGACGGTCACCGGCCCGGCGATCGATTTCATGCTCCGCTACAATACCCGCATCGATCAGAAACGTTCGCGCCTGACCCTGACTCTCCCCGATCGGAGCACCGAGATTCTGCCGATCGCGGACTCCTCGCCGGAGGCGGCACTCCAGGCTTCGGCCGTGCTGCCGCCGGGGCTCTATTCTCTACGCTGGCAGGTGCTGGCGGTCGACGGCCACATCACCCGTGGCGACGTCCCCTTCACGGTTGGCGGCGACTAGGCCGTTCGATGGCGCTGCTGCTCGACCTCTTCGCCTATCTCTCGGTCATCGTCCACGGCCTCACCATCGTTGCCCAATCCATGGCGCTGGGTGGCGTCTTGTTCCTGGTGTTCCTGGCCCGGCCCTTTGCGGCCGAACTCGGCGAAGAGGGCGCTGCGATCCGGACGGCGACTCGGCAGATTGCGTTGTGGAGCATGGTGGCCCTGATCCTCAGCGAGGGCGCCACCCTGGCGCTGCAGGGTTCGGTGCTGGCCGGGACGATCGATCTCGACCTCTACGGCGTGCTCGGCGCCGAATTCGCCCGCTTCAGCCTGGTCAAGATCGCAGCTGCCGCCGTGCTGGCGGTCATGCTCGCCGGGCGCGGCGACCGGGTTCCGGCGCCGCTGCTGTTGGCCGGACTCGCCGTCGTGCTGGCCGCTGCCACCGGCACGACCCATGCCGCGGCCCGGCTCGAGGACCGCGTGCCGCTGATGCTGGTCGAGGCGCTCCATCAGCTGGGGGCCGCGATCTGGATCGGCGGCATCCCGTGCTTCGTCATGGCGCTCGGCCGCTGCCATGACGGCATCGCCTGGCGCCGAGTGGGTAAACGCTTCTCGCAGATGTCGATGGCGGGAGTCGCCTGTATCCTCGTCTCGGGCATCACCATGAGCGTGCTCTATGTCGGCGCCTGGGACGGTTTCTACGGGACCGCCTATGGCGTCATGGTCGGCGCCAAGATCACCATGTTCCTGTCGCTATTGGCGCTGGGCGGCATGAATTTCCTCCTGGTCGAGCGGCTGCGTGCCGACCCGGGAACACCGGTCACCCGGCTGAAACGCTTCGCCGAAATCGAGATCGGCGTGGGCTTCACGCTGTTCTTCGCCGCCGCTTCTCTGACATCTTCGCCGCCGGCCGTCGATCTGACCAGAGACCGGGTCAGCTGGGCCGAAATCGTCGAGCGCAATCGCCCAGTCTGGCCGCGTCTGGCCTCGCCCGACCATGCCGATCTCGCCATTCCGGCACTCCAGAGCAAGCTCGACGCGCAAGCCGCCGAGCAAGCGAAGACGCCGCTGCCGGCCTTCGTCGAGGGGGCGGGATATCTGCCGCCGCGCAACGCCTTCGACATCGCCTGGTCGGAATATAATCACCATTGGGCCGGGCTGTTCGTGCTCGCCATCGCGGCGCTGGCGCTCCTCAACCAGGCGGGCTTGCGCTGGGCCCGGCACTGGCCGCTGGTGTTTCTGGGCTTGGCGGTGTTTTTGTTCCTGCGCTCCGATCCGGAGGTTTGGCCGCTCGGCGATATCGGCTTCTTCGAAAGTCTGTACGATGTCGAAGTGGTGCAGCATCGGTTCTTCGTGGTGCTGGTCGTGATCTTCGCCGTCTTCGAATGGCGGGTACGGGCCGGCGGACTCGGCCGATCGCGGGCCAATCTGGTGTTTCCGCTCGTCTGCGCCGTCGGCGGTGCGGCGCTGCTGACCCATCAGCATGCCATCGCCAATGTCAAGGACCAGCTGCTGATCGAGTTGACCCACACACCGCTGGCCCTCGCTGCCCTCGCCGCCGGCTGGGCGCGCTGGCTGGAGCTGCGGCTCGATCCGCCGGGCAGCCGGATCGCCGGCTGGGTCTGGCCGGTCTGTTTCCTCGTAGTCGGGCTGCTGCTCCTCTCCTATCGCGAGGCGTGAGGAGGCTCAGACCCGCAGGAAAAAGGCGGCACTCATCGTGAGCCCGATCGCCGTCACCCCAAGGCGCAGCCAGACCGGGTCGATCCGGCGGGCGATCCGGGCGCCGGCATAGCCGCCGAGGATCGCAGCCACCAGCATGATCAAGGTCTGCGGCCACCAGACCTTGCCCGCGATGATGAAACAGACGACGGCGGCGGCGTTCATCGTGCCGGCGAAGAGGGTCTTGCTGGCATTCATGGCGTTGAGATCGTCCAGGCCGAACAACCCATAGAGCGCCAGCATCAGAATGCCGATGGCGCCGCCGAAATAGCCGCCATAGACGGCGATCGCGAGCTGGATCGCGAGCAGGCCCGCCGGCCCGATCGTAACCAGACGCTGGAGCAGCGGGGTCAATTGCCGGCCGAACCCGAACAGCAGCGTGGCGCCCAGCAGCAGCCAGGGAATCAGCCGATCGAAGGTCCGAGCCGGGGTCCAGAGCAGCAGCAGGGCGCCGGCGATGCCGCCCATCAGGCTGACCGCGAGCATCGGCCAGAGTCCCACCCGCTCGAACGGCACGAAATCGCGGCGATAGGCCCAGGCGCTGGCGAAGCTCCCGGGGAACACGGCAACCGTGCTCGACGCATTGGCGATGATCGGCGGCACACCGGTAAAGACCAGGGCCGGAAATGTGAGAAAAGTGCCGCCGCCGGCCACGGCATTGAGAATCCCGGCGAGGAAGGCGGTTGCGAAGAGGAGGACCAGATCCATGGCGCCCTTGGTAGGAGAGCCGCGAGCCGAGCGCAACCGCTCCGACCATGCGCCCGCCCGACATGCAAGGCCGGCAAGAAGCGTTTGACAGAGCCTTTGTGAATCACCAATTTTCCAGAAGAAATCGGAGCGAACTGAAGGATTGGATCAGTTGGATACCGGATTGGCGCCGAGCCGCCAGACGATCGACGGCGACCGTCTGCGGTCGCTCTATCTGAAGTTCTTCGCCGAGCGCGGTCATGCCGTGATCCCGAGCGCCTCGGTCATTCCCGAAAACGACCCTTCCGTCCTGTTCACCACGGCCGGCATGCACCCGCTCGTTCCCTATCTCATGGGCAGGCCGCACCCGGCCGGCGTGCGGCTGGTCGACGCCCAGAAATGCGTGCGCACCAACGACATCGAAGAGGTGGGCGACGCCACGCATCTGACATTCTTCGAAATGCTGGGCAATTGGTCGCTGGGCGACTACTTCAAGGAAGAGTCGATCGCCTTCAGCTGGGAATTCCTGACCAGCCCGGATTGGCTGAACATCCCCGAGGAGCGGATCGGCATCAGCTGTTTCGGCGGCGGCAACGGCGTCGCGCGCGACGAGGTTTCCTATGCTGCCTGGCGAGCGCTCGGCGTGCCCGACGCGCGTATCTCGTTCCTCGGCATAGAGGATAATTGGTGGGCGACCGGCGACGAGGGCCCCTGCGGGCCCGATACCGAGATCTTCTACGACACGACTGCCGGGGTCGCCTGCCCGCTCGGGGTCGACTGCAAGCCAGGCTGTTCCTGCAATCGCTGGGTCGAGATCTGGAACAACGTCTTCATGACCTACAACCGGACCGGCGGCCAGCTGGTCGATTTGCCCAAGCGCAACGTCGATACCGGCATGGGGCTGGAGCGGACGCTGGCCGTGCTGAACGGGGTCGAATCCGCGTACGACACCTCGGCGCTGCGGCCGGTTCTGGAGGCGCTGATCGCCCGGTCGAAATTCACCGAGGCCGAGATTCGGGCGACGCCCGCTCTCTTGAAGGCGCTGCGGATCGCCGCCGATCACCTGCGTACGTCCGTCATCGTCATCGGCGACGAGCGGGGCACGGCGCCGTCGAACCAGGGAGCAGGCTATGTCTTGCGCCGGCTGATCCGCCGCGCCATCCGCTTCTGTGACCCGCTCGGCATCGAGCCGGCCGATTGGGTGGCGGTACACGAGCGGGTCATCGGCATGTTCGAGGCGGCCTATCCCGAGCTGCGCCGGAACGCCCAGCGTATCGGCCACGAGCTACGGCTGGAGCAGGACCGGTTCCAACAGACGCTGAAGACCGGCATGCGCCATTTGGCCAAGGAAATCGAAGAGCTGAGAGCGGCCGGGGCCAGCGTGCTACCGGGCGAGAGCGCCTTCAAGCTCTACGATACTTATGGCTTCCCGATCGAATTCACCCGCGAACTCGCGGCCGAGCAGGGGTTCTCGGTCGATATGGACGCCTATGACCGGCGCTTCGCCGAGCATCGCGAAGCCTCGCGCACGCTCGCGGCCAAGAGCGGCTTGGCCGACGACAGCGAGGAATCGGTGCGCTATCACACGGCCACCCATCTGCTCCACGCGGCCCTGCGCGAAGTGCTGGGGCCGCACGTGTTTCAGAAGGGATCGAACATCACGCGCGAGCGGTTGCGCTTCGATTTCAACCACCCCAAGCCGATGACCCGGGACGAGATCGACCGGGTTCAGGACTGGGTGCAGGACGCGATCGATGCCGGCATCCCGGTCACCTCGGAAACGATGAGCCTGCCCGAAGCCCAGGGCAAGGGTGCCATCGGCCTCTTCACCGACAAATACGGCGGGCAAGTCTCGGTCTATTCGATCGGCGACCGCTCGATGGAGCTCTGCGGCGGCCCGCACGTCCGCAACACGGCAGAGATCGGCCGGTTCAAGATCGCCAAGGAACAGAGTTCCTCGGCGGGCGTGCGGCGGATCCGGGCGGAGATTGCCTGAACCGGAAGGAAGGTCGGGGCCCGCCCGTCACGCCGAGCTGCCCGCCCGCCTCGCCAGGAAATCGCGCACCGCAGCGCCGGTGCCGAACTGCCAGGGTTTGAGCTGGTCGACCGGCACGCGCTTGTATCCGGCGAGTTCGGTCTCATCCAGACGGATTTCGCCCTGGGCGAAGATATGATAGGCGATGATCACCTGGTTCATCCGGGCGAAGGGATAGGCGCCGATCAGCGTCGTGGCCCCGGGTTCGAGGCCCAACTCCTCGACCAGCTCGCGCCGGGCGGCGGCCTCGGGCGATTCCTCCGGTTCCAGAAATCCAGTGACCAAGCCGTACCAGCTTTCCGGCCAGCCATGGCTGCGCACCAGAATGATCTCGCCCGCCCGCTCGACGATGGCGGCGACGACTGGGATCGGCGACAGATAGGCGACGCGCGCGCAAGCCGGATCCAGGCACAGGCGCTGGCCCGGCTGGTTTTCGACCGATCCCAGGAGATGGCCGCAATGCGGGCAGTGCTTCGGCGGTTCGTAGGGCATGGCGTGCTGTTCCGTCGTGTGGGGGCGTGATGGATGATGAGCAGTCTATCTGTGCCCCCGGCGGATACCTAGCGTCGGACGCAGCTACTGCTCTCATCCATCGCGTCCGGCTCGGCGACGTTTCTCCTCGGCGGGGCGAAACGAAACAAGCCGTCGCAGGCCGTCCAGGGTTCGACATCCCGCCAAACGCGCTTGCTCCGTACTCGCCCCACCGCTACGCTCCCGCCGCCGTCGCATTCGCGTCGGATCCCTTCCCGACCCATCGCGGCGCCATGGCCTATTTCCTGCAGCAGCTGATCAACGGCCTGACCCTCGGCGCCATCTACGGCTTGATCGCGATCGGCTATACGATGGTCTACGGCATCATCGGCATGATCAATTTTGCCCATGGCGAGATCTTCATGATCGGCTCGTTCATCGCCCTCATCAGCTTTCTGCTCCTGGCCCAGATGGGGCTGCATTCGCCCCTGACCGCCGTGCTCGTGGTTCTCGTCGTCAGCATGCCGTTCACCGCTGCCTATGGCTGGGCGGTCGAGCGGGTGGCCTATCGGCCGTTGCGCGATTCCTACAAGCTGGCGCCGCTGATCAGCGCCATCGGCATGTCGATCTTCCTGCAGAACTACGTCCAGCTGTTCCAGGGCGCGCGCTCGAAGCCGTTGCAGCCGATCCTCGAAGGCGGAATCGCCCTCTGGCAATCGAACGGCTTCCAGGTCCAGGTCAGCTATCTGCAGATCATCATCGTGGTTCTGACGGTGGCGCTGATGGCGGGATTCTCCTATGTCATCCAGGCGACGCCGCTCGGGCGCAGCCAGCGTGCCTGCGAGCAGGACCGGACCATGGCGGCGCTGCTGGGCGTCGATGTCGATCGGACGATCTCCATGACCTTCGTCCTGGGTGCTGCATTGGCCGCAGTCGCCGGGCTGATGTTCACGCTCTATTACGGCGTGATCGATTTCTTCATCGGATTTCTCGCCGGGGTGAAGGCCTTCACCGCCGCTGTCCTGGGCGGCATCGGCTCGCTCCCCGGCGCCATGCTCGGCGGCCTCCTGATCGGCCTCATCGAGGCCTTCTGGTCAGCCTATTTCACCATCGAATACAAGGATGTCGCCGTCTTCGCCGTGCTCGTGCTGGTGCTGATCTTCCGCCCGACCGGGTTGCTCGGCCGGCCCGAGATCGAGAAGGTCTGATGGCGGGCGAACCGGTGCCGTCGTGGCGGGCAGCGCTCGGCCCCGCTCTCGGCGATGCCGCGGTGGCGGCATTGGTGGTGATCGTGCTGACGGTCCCGATCGTCGGGTTCCAGACTGTCGGCACCGGCGGCATCCTCGCCATTCATGACCATTTCGGCACCGTGGCCGGCCTCGCTGCTGCTGGTTTCGCTCTGCGCCTGCTGCGCAATCTCTGGGTCCGGCGGCCGGCGCGCCCAGCCGGCCCGCCCCGGTTCGGGGCCATGCTCGGTCGCTGGAGCCGATGGCCGGGCTATGCCGGACTCGCCGCTGCCGTGGCGATGCCGTTCCTCGCCAACAGCTATTACATCGATCTCGGCACCACCGTGCTGATCTATGTGATGCTCGGCTGGGGTCTCAACATCGTGGTCGGCTTGGCCGGTCTGCTCGATCTGGGCTATGTCGCCTTCTATGCCGTGGGCGCCTATACGGTGGGATTGCTCTCGACCAACTTCGGCTGGAGCTTCTGGGCGTGCCTGCCGCTCTCGGGAGTCTTTGCCGCCTGCTTCGGCCTGGTGCTGGGCTTTCCCGTCCTCCGCCTGCGCGGCGACTACCTGGCGATCGTGACGCTGGGCTTCGGCGAAATCATCCGGATCGTGCTGCTCAACTGGTCGCCGGTCACCAACGGTCCGAACGGCATCGGCGGGATTCCCCGGCCGAGCTTTTTCGGTCTGCCCTTCACCGCGAGCGCGCCCGAAGGCAGCACCAGCTTCGCCGATTTCTTCGGCCTCGAATACGACCCGGAGCAACGCTTGGTCTTCCTCTATTTCGTCATACTGGGCCTGGCCCTGCTGACCAATTTCTTCACGCTGCGGATGCGCCGCCTGCCGGTTGGCCGCGCCTGGGAGGCGCTGCGCGAGGACGAAATCGCCTGCCGGGCGATCGGCATCAACGCGACCAATGTCAAGCTCTCGGCCTTCGCCATCGGCGCCATGTTCGGCGGGCTCGCCGGCGCCTTCTTCGCCACCCGCCAGGGCTTCATCAGTCCGGAGAGCTTCAATTTCACCGAAAGTGCGACGATCCTGGCCATCGTCGTGCTCGGTGGGCTCGGCAGCCAGCTCGGCGTCGTGCTCGCCGCCATGGTCCTGGTCATGCTCCCGGAACTGGCCCGCGACCTCGCCGATTACCGGATGCTGCTCTTCGGTGCCGCGATGGTGACGATCATGGTGGTGCGCCCGCGCGGGCTTCTGGCCGAGCGCCGGCCCTCGATCCTGCTCCGGGGTACAGCCCCGCGATGAGCCTCGACCAGTACGATCCGCGCGGTAAACCGCCGCTGCTCGCAGTCGAGCATCTCAGCATGCGGTTCGGCGGGCTGGTCGCAGTCGACGATCTGAGCTTCACCGCCTACGCCCGCGACATCACCGCGATCATCGGCCCCAACGGTGCCGGCAAGACGACCGTCTTCAACTGCCTGACCGGCTTCTACAAGCCGAGCACCGGCCGCCTCACCTTGTCGGCCTCCTCCGGAGCCTTCCTGCTCGAACGGATGGAGGGGTTCCGCATCGCGCGCCGGGCCGGAGTCGCGCGCACCTTCCAGAACATCCGGCTCTTCGCCGGCATGACCGTGCTGGAGAACCTGATCGTCGCCCAGCACAACAAGCTGATGGCGGCGTCGGTCTTTTCCCTCGCCGGCCTGCTCGGACTGGCACACTACCGCAAGGCCGAGCTCCAGGCGATCGAGCAGGCGAAGTTCTGGCTGGACAAGCTCGGCCTCACCGCTCAAGCCGACGATCCGGCCGGGAGCCTTCCCTATGGCGCCCAGCGCCGGCTCGAGATCGGCCGGGCGCTCTGTACCGGTCCCAATCTCCTGTGCCTGGACGAGCCGGCTGCGGGGCTCAACCCGCGTGAATCGGAGGATCTCAACCAGCTGCTGCTGTCGATCCGCGCCGAACAAGGGATCGGGATCCTGCTCATCGAGCATGATATGAGCGTGGTCATGACTATTTCGGACCATGTCGTGGTCCTCGATTACGGCTGCAAGATCTCCGACGGCGCGCCGGCGGATGTCCGCAACGATCCCCGGGTCATCAAGGCCTATCTGGGCGAGGCAGAGGACGCGGAATTGCCGGAGGTTATCGCCCGCGATGTCGGTTTGACGCCGTGAGCGCGCCGCCTCTGCTCGATATCACCGGGCTCCACACTTTCTACGGCCGGATCGAAGCCTTGAAGGGGGTCGATCTCCAGGTCGGCAAGGGCGAGATCGTGGCCCTCATCGGCGCCAACGGTGCCGGCAAATCGACTCTGCTGATGACCATCTGCGGCCGGCCGCGCGCCGCCGCCGGGCGCATTACCTATGACGGCACCGACATTACTGCGATGGCGACCTTCAGCATCGTCCGGCTCGGCATCGCCCAGGCGCCGGAGGGGCGGCGGATCTTCGCACGCATGAGTGTCCTGGAAAATCTGCAGATCGGGGCGACCACGGCGGACCCTGCCCATTTCGACGGGGATCTGGCCGAGATCTTCACGCTCTTTCCGGTTCTCCGCGCACGCCAGAGCCAGCGCGCCGGGACCATGTCGGGCGGCGAGCAGCAGATGCTGGCGATCGGCCGGGCGCTGATGAGCCGGCCGCGGCTGCTGCTGCTCGACGAACCGTCGCTGGGGCTGGCGCCGCTCATCGTGCGCCAGATCTTCGACGTGATCAGTGAAATCAACCGGACTCGCGGCGTCACCGTTTTCCTGGTCGAGCAGAACGCGTATCATGCGTTGCGGCTGGCCCATCGGGCCTATGTCATGCAGACCGGCAAAGTCACGCTCACCGGCTCCGGTCGAGAGCTTCTGGACAATCCCGAGGTGCGGGCGGCCTATCTGGAGGGCGGACACTGATGGAGCGGTTCGGCACGACCTGGCCGGTCTATCTCGGCCTCACCCTGGGGCTGTTCGGCGCGGCTGCCTGGCTCACCGGCCAGGCGCTGGCCCGGAGCTGGCGGCCGCACTGGCATCTCATTCCCTATTGCATGCTGCTCGCCGTCGCCGCCCGATTCTTCGATTGGGCGCTGTTCGGCGGGGTGCTGCTGTCGTTCTACGGCTATGTCCTGGCCATGGAGACCTTTTTCCCGCTGGCGGCACTCGCGTATCGGCGAACCAGGGCGCGCAAGATGGTGGCGCAGTATCCCTGGCTTTACGAGTTGGCCTGCCCCTTCGCGTGGCGCGCGCGCAGAGAGAGTTGACGGAATGCTTGCGCGACCCGGTTCCGCCCTGCTCTCATCCGGGCTGGAACCAGTCGCGTGACGGTATCGGATTCGGCGGCGGCGATCGCCGCCGGATCAACCTGGACAATTAGGGAGATGGACAAGATGCGGAACGCGGTTACTGCCTTCCTGGCGACGGCGAGCCTGGCGGCGATCATGGCGGGCGCTGCCCGTGCCGACACCATTCAGATCGGCGTGGCCGGGCCGATCACCGGCTCGAACGCCTCCTTCGGCGAGCAAATGACCAAGGGTGCCAACCAGGCTGTCGCCGATCTCAACGCCAAGGGCGGCGTGCTCGGCAAGCAACTGGAGTTGAACACGGGCGACGACGCCTGCGACCCGAAGCAGGCGGTCGCCGTCGCCCATCAGCTGGTCGCCAAGAAGGTCGTGTTCGTCGATGGCCATTTCTGCTCCGCCTCCTCGATTCCGGCTTCCGCCGTCTACAACGAAGAAGGTGTGCTGCAGATCACCCCGGCCTCGACCAACCCGGCGCTGACCGAAGAAGCCGCCAAGAAGAAGTGGACCAATATCTACCGCACTTGCGGCCGCGACGATGCCCAGGGCAAGGTCGCCGGCGACTATCTGGCCGCGCATTTCAAGGGCAAGGCGGTGGCGATCGTCGACGACAAATCGACCTATGGCAAGGGCCTCGCCGACGAAACCCGCAAGGCGATGAACGCGGCCGGGCTGACCGAGGCGATCAACGAGCAGATCACCGCCGGCGACAAGGATTTCACCGCGCTGATTTCCAAGCTGAAACAGGCCGGGGTCGCCGCGATCTATTTCGGCGGCTACCAGACTGAAGCGGGCCTCCTGGTGCGGCAAGCCAAGGAGCAGGGGCTGGCAGCCGTGCTGGTCGGCGGCGACGCGCTGGCCACGCCGGAATTCTGGGCGATCACCGGCCCGGCCGGCGAAGGCAGCCTGATGACCTTCCCGCCCGATCCGCGCAACATTCCCGCGGCCAAAGCCGTGGTCGAGGAATTCACAAAGGCCGGCTACGACCCCGAGGGCTACACGCTCTACACCTATGCCGCGATTCAGGTCTTCGTCCAAGCAGCCGACAAGGCGAAATCGACCAAGCTCGCCGATCTGGTCAAGGTCCTGCACGCTACGACTTTCGAAACCGTGGTCGGGCCGATCAAATTCGACGACAAGGGCGATGTCGCAAATCCGGAATATGTGTTCTATCTCTGGCATGACGGCAAATACGCCGAGCTGTGATCGCCGGCCGGGACATCGTGCCGGCTGTCCCGGTTGACTGCCTTCTCCCGTCGAGGGAGGAGGCTTCGGACGCCGACGAGGCGGGGCGGCCGAGGGGCTCGAGGGCACACCCGCGGTCGAAGTCGCCCGCGCGTCGATGAGGACGCGCCCCTACTCGAGCGGGCGAACGTGAATCAGGCTTCGAACCGTTGGCTTCACGTTCCAGCGTCAGCCCGACCTTTTCTCCGCCCCGGTGGGGCGGAGAGGCGGGACAGCCCCGGCTCGTGCCGGATCGGCTACTTCTTGGCGCCGGGACGCCGGCCGGAGGCGCGGCCGGCACCGCGGCCGAGCCCGATTTCCTTGGCAAAAGCCGAACGCTGGGCAGCATAGTTGGGGGCTACCATCGGATAGTCCGGCGGCAGCGCCCATTTCGTCCGGTACTCGTCGGGCGTCATGTTGTAGGTCGAGCGAAGATGCCGCTTCAGCATCTTGAGTTTCTTGCCGTCTTCGAGGCAGACCAAATAGTCGGGCGTGATCGATTTCTTGATCGCCACCGCCGGCTTGACCGGCTCGATCTTCGGTTCCGGTGGGTGGCCATCGAGCCCCTTGAGCGAAGAGTATACGGCGCCGATCAGGTCGGCGAGCTGCGTGGTAGGCAGGACATTGTTGCCGACATAAGCCGCGACCACATCGGTCGTCATCCGCATCAACCCCTCTTCCCCGGGCTTCTCAGTTAGCTTATCCATGTTATCCAGCTTTCCCACGAAAATTTCTTAAGAGTGAAGGACTGTTGCAGGAGAAATTCTTACTGTCAAGAACCAAGCTGAATAGGGGTTCACTTGACGACTTGGACCGCCCTAGTCCTTCGCTGCTTCATCGCCGATCGATTCGGGTTTCGCCGACCGTCGCTATGGCCTCTAACGCCGAAGCTGGTGGGAATGTTCGGCTTTTCGCAATTTTCAGGAGAATCTCTAGCAAAACGCGCGGCGATTTCTCTCGCGAATCTTCGATCCATTGTAAAGGGTTGTGTCTCGCGATCGGGTAACACGATCCCGGCGGTCGGCCCGAAGGGCGCCAAGCGCAACGTGTCACCACAAGGCCCTGGGGCCACACTACCCCGGGGCGCCAATATCTGGTATGTATCGGCTGCAGAATCGAGGATGCGGATGTCCTTGCCCGCGGCACCGGCCGCAGGCATCGTGGCCGGGGGCGGTGATGCCCGGAGGACGAGCCGGCCGATCGGCCGGTATGCGGCGCAGCGGGAAGGCTCTCAGACGATGACCAATTCCAAGCTCGGCACCCTGGATCGACCGAACGCCGCTCATTCGGCGGCGCTGATCGAGGCTGATCCCGAGATTCATGCCGGGATCCGCCATGAACTCGAGCGCCAGCGCGCCGAAATCGAGCTGATCGCTTCGGAGAACATCGTCAGCCGAGCGGTTCTGGAGGCGCAGGGTTCGGTGCTGACCAACAAATACGCCGAGGGCTATCCCGGCCGGCGCTATTATGGCGGCTGCCAGTATGTCGATGTCGTCGAGCAGCTGGCGATCGACCGGGCCAAGCGGCTGTTCGACTGCCGCTTCGCCAATGTCCAGCCGCATTCCGGTGCCCAGGCGAACCAAGCCGTGTTCATGGCGTTGATGCAGCCGGGCGACAGTTTTCTCGGCATGTCGCTCACCGCCGGCGGCCATCTGACCCACGGCTCGCCCGCCAACCAGTCGGGGAAATGGTTCAAGCCGATCGGCTACAGCGTGCGGCCGGACACCCACCGTATCGATTACGACGAGGTCCGGGATCTGGCCCTGACCCACCGGCCGAAGCTCATCGTCGCCGGCGGCTCGGCCTATTCGCGCGTGATCGATTTCGCTCGGTTCCGGGCGATCGCCGATTCGGTCGGCGCCTATTTCTGGGTCGACATGGCGCATTTCGCCGGGCTCTCTGCAGTCGGCGCCTATCCGACGCCGCTGCCCCATGCCCATGTCGTGACCACGACGACGCACAAGACGCTGCGCGGTCCGCGCGGCGGCATGGTGCTGTCGAACGACGACGAGATCGGCCGCAAGATCAATTCGGCCGTCTTCCCCGGCCTCCAGGGCGGGCCGCTGATGCATGTCATCGCGGCCAAGGCAGTGGCCCTCGGCGAAGCGTTGCAGCCTTCGTTCGAGGTCTATGCCCATGCCGTGGTCGAAAACGCGCGGATTCTGGCCCAGACTCTGACCGAGCGCGGGCTCGCGATCGTCTCCGGCGGCACCGACAGCCACCTCATGCTGGTCGATCTCCGGCCCAAGGGGTTGACCGGCCGGGATGCCGAGCAGAGCCTCGAGCGCGCCGGCATGACCTGCAACAAGAACGGCATTCCCTTCGATCCGGAAAAGCCGACGGTCACTTCCGGCATCCGCCTGGGCACGCCGGCCGGCACCACGCGCGGCTTCGGCCCGGCAGAGTGGGTGCGGATCGGCCATCTGATCGGCGATGTGCTGGACGGACTCGCGTCCCGCCGCCACGACAATTTCGCGGCCGAGACCGATGCGAGGCAGCGTGTCGCCGCCTTGTGCGACGCCTTCCCCCTTTATCCGGGGCTGTGAGCCGACAGCCCGGGACCCGCCGGACAGGGATCGATGACAATGCGCTGCCCATTCTGCGGTTACGACGACACCCAAGTGAAGGATTCGCGTCCGACCGACGATCGCTCGGCGATTCGCCGCCGACGATTCTGCACCAATTGTGCAGCGCGTTTCACCACCTTCGAGCGGGTGCAGCTGCGCGAGCTGACCGTGGTCAAGAAGAACGGCCAGCGTGAACCGTTCGAGCGGGAAAAGCTCGCGCGCTCGATCAACACTGCGGTCCGCAAGCGCCCGATCGAGTCCGAGCGGATCGAGCGGGTGATCAATTCGATCGTCCGCCAGCTGGAAAGCTCGGGCGAGACCGATGTCTCGACCGATCAGATCGGCGAGTTGGTCATGGAAGCGCTGGCCACCCTCGACCAGGTCGCCTATGTCCGCTTCGCCAGTGTCTATCGCGACTTCCGCGAGGCCAAGGATTTCGGCGAATTCGTCGGCCGAATCCCGCAGGAAGAATCCGAGTAGCGCCGATGGACGAGGCCGCCCATATGCGGACGGCGCTGGTGCTGGCGCGCCGCGGCCTCGGGCTGGTCGCCCCGAACCCGGCCGTCGGCTGCGTCCTGGTCCGTGACGGTACGGTCGTCGGCCGCGGCTGGACCCAGCCGGGCGGCCGGCCGCATGCCGAGACCGAGGCATTGCGCCGGGCCGGGCCGGCGGCCCGCGGGGCCACCGCCTATGTCACCCTCGAACCTTGCGCGCATCGCGGCCAGACTCCACCTTGCGTCGACGCGTTGATCGAAGCCGGAATCGCGCGCTGTGTCGTCGCGATCGAAGATCCCGATTCGCGCGTCGCCGGGCGCGGCCTGCAGCGGCTCGGCGCGGCTGGAATCGCCGTTTCGACCGGGCTGCTCGCGCGCGAGGCCGAGGCCGTCAATGCCGGCTTCCTGAAGCGGATTCGGACCGGCCGGCCCCTGGTCCAGCTCAAGCTGGCGAGCACCCTCGACGGCAGGATCGCCACCCATGGCGGCGAGAGCCGGTGGGTTACGGGCGAGCCCGCCCGGCAGTTCGCCCACCTGTTGCGCCGCCGCTATGATGCCGTGATGGTCGGCAGCGGCACGGTGCTGGCCGACGACCCGGCACTGAGCGTGCGTCTGCCGGGGCTGACCAGCCCGCAGAAGCTGCGAATCGTCGTCGACGGCAGGCTGCGCACACCGCTCACCTCGCAATTCGTCCGGCAGGCACCGGATCACCCGAGCCTGATCCTGACGCTCCCCGGCGGCGACTCGCTGCGCCATCGGGCCTTCCTCGATTGCGGCGTCAGCGTGGTCGAGGTGCCGCCCGATGCCGACGGCAACATCGATCTGGCCTTGGCGCTGGCCGAACTCGGGCGGCTGGGGCTCACCCGGGTTCTGGTCGAGGGCGGCGCCACCCTGGCGGCGGCCCTGCTCCGGAGCCGGCTGGTCGATCGGCTCGCCTGGTTCCGCAGCCCCGGACTGATCGGCGGCGACGGGCTGGCTGCGCTCGAGCCGTTCGGAGTCGACCGGCTTGCGGAACAAGCGCGGGGGGTACGCCGTACGGTCATGCGGATCGGCGAGGATCTGCTGGAAACCTTCGATCTCAGCGCCTAGTTTAGGCGCCATGTTCACCGGCATCATCACCGATATCGGGCGGGTCCGGGCGATCGAGCCCGCCGGCGATCCGCGCTATACGATCGAGACCCGGTACGACACGGCGAAGATCGTGATCGGCGCGTCGATTGCGTGCGCCGGGGTCTGTCTGACCGTGACCGAAACCGGGCCGGGCTGGTTCGAGGTCCAGGCCTCGGCCGAGACGCTGGGAGTGACGACGCTCGGCGCCTGGGCGCCGGGCACGGCCGTCAATCTCGAACTGGCCCTGAAGCTGGGCGATGAACTCGGCGGCCATATCGTCTCCGGCCATGTCGACGGCATCGGCCGGATCGTCGCCCGCGGCGCCGAGAACGACTCGATGCGCTACACGATCGAGACTCCCGCAGCACTCGCACGCTTCATCGCCCCCAAAGGTTCGGTGACGGTCGACGGCGTTTCGCTCACCGTCAACGAGGTCGAAGGCAATCGCTTCGGCGTCAACATCATTCCGCATACCCAGGCCAAAACCACATTCGGCCGGGCCATGATCGGTGATCCGGTCAATCTGGAGATCGACATGCTGGCGCGCTACGTCGCCCGGCTGGTAGCACCATGACCCATATCCTGATCGTCGAGGCGCCCTATTATCGCGATATCGCCAACGAGCTGCGTGCCGGGGCGGTGGCGGCACTCGATCTGGCCGGCGTGACCCACGACGTGATCGCCGTGCCCGGCGCCTTCGAGATCCCGGCCGCGATCGCGACCGCCGCCGGCTTGCATCTGCCGGCCGGCCGCCGCCTGCGGCGCGCCTATGACGGCTATGTCGCCCTCGGATGCGTCATTCGCGGCGAGACGACCCATTATGATTACGTGTGCACCGAAAGCGCCCGTGGCTTGCAGGAGCTGGCGCTGCGCCACGGGCTGGCGATCGGCTTCGGGATTCTCACCGTCGAAAACGACGACCAGGCCTGGGCGCGGGCGTCGCGGAGCAAAAAGAACAAGGGTGCAGAAGCGGCCGATGCCGCCCTCGCCATGATCGCTCTCCAGCATGCTCTCTCGGTGCCGGTCTGATGCCGGATCCGGTGCCGCGCCGCGGGCCCAGAACCGGCGGCCCGCGCAGTGCGGCCCGGCTGGCCGCGATCCAGGCGCTCTACCAGGTCGAGATGACCGGCAGTTCCGGCGCCTCGGTCGCCCGTGAATTCGTCAAGCACCGGCTCGGCCGGGAGATCGACGGCGACGACTATGTGCCGGCCGACGAGCCCCTGTTCCACCAGATCGTCGAGGGCACGCTGGCGCATCGAAGCGACCTCGATCCGCTGATTTCCAGCCTGCTCACCCCCGATTGGCCCCTGGAGCGGCTGGAGATCATCCTTCGCGCGATCCTGCGTGCCGCCTCGTTCGAACTGTCCACTCGAACCGACACGCCGGCCCGTGTTGTCATCACCGAATATGTCGACATCGCCCATGCCTTCTTCACCGGCAAGGAGCCGGGACTGATCAATGGCGTGCTCGATCGGCTGGCGCGGCAGTGCCGGCCGGCGGAATGGCCAGGGGATGCCGGCTGAGCTCGGTGAATTCGGCCGAATCCGGCAGCTTCTGGCCCCGCTCGCCGCCGGGGCGCCCGGAGCGCTCGGCCTCGGCGACGACGCGGCGCTGATCGCATTGCCGCCGGGCGAGACGCTGGTGGTCACGGCCGACGCCCTGGTCGAAGGCGTGCATTTCCTCCCCGACGACCCGCCCGACCTCGTCGCCCGGAAGCTGCTGCGTTGCAACCTCTCCGATCTGGCGGCGATGGCGGCAGTGCCGCTGGCCTATGTCATGACCATGGCCCTGCCCGGACGCTGCAACGACGGCTGGGTCCGGGAATTCGCCCAGGGGCTCGCGGCCGATCAGGCGGAATACGGCATCCATCTGCTCGGCGGCGATTCGGTCTCGACTCCGGGGCCGATCACGCTCTCGGTCACGGCCTTCGGCCGGGTCGCCGCGGGCGGTGAGGTTCGGCGCGGCGGGGCGCGGGCCGGCGATATCCTCTATGTCTCGGGCACGATCGGCGACGGAGCGCTGGGCCTGCTGGCGGCGACCGGGCGGTTGAGCGGGCTCGACCCGGGCGAGCGCCGCTATCTCGCCGATCGCTATCGCCTGCCGCGGCCGCGGGTGACGCTCGGGGCCGCACTCGCCGGTGCCGCCAGCGCCATGATCGATATTTCCGACGGCTTGGCCGGCGACCTCGATCATCTGGCCGAGGCTTCAGGCGTGGCGGCGATCGTGGAAGCCGCGCGGGTCCCGCTCTCGGCTGCGGCGGCCTCGGTCCTGGCCGACGAGGTCGGGTGGATCGAGACGGTGCTCGGCGGCGGTGACGATTACGAATTGTTGTTCACGGCGCCGCCGGAAGCCGACATCGCGGAAAGGGCCCGCCGGGCCGCCGTCCCGGTCACCGCCATCGGCCGGATCGAAGCCGGGGCGGGGGTACGGATCCTCGACCGGGACGGCGCCCCCCTGGCGCTCGCCCGGCGCGGCTTTCGCCATACGTGATCTAAACGGTTCGGTGAAGCTTTGGCCCTACGCTCGGCGCCCGGTTTCTGGTCCGGGGGCGTCATGAATTGCTGCCGCGCGCTGCTCTTCGCCATCTGTCTCGCTCTGCTGTCGGCTGCACCGGCCGCGGCCACGGAAAGCCACGGCAGTACCCTGCCGGGTGCACCGAATTATGTGCGCTTGAAGCCGATCGCTTTCTCAGTCATCGGCCCGGACAACAAGATCGACAAGGAAGTGAGCGTCCTGCTGGATCTGGAGATGGAACCGGACAAGACCGATGCGATGCTCGACCCGTATCGGCGCCAGATGATGGATGCGTTCCTGCTGGCGCTCAGCGACATCTACACCGAGCGCAAACCGGGTGATCCGCCGGTCGCCGGCGAAGATCTCAAGGAACGGCTGCTGCAGGTCGCGACCGGCGTCGCCGGGCCCGGCCTCGTCCACGGCGTATTGATCATGTCGATCGGCGAGCGGGGGCATACCCGCTAGCCTGGATTTCTCAAACATGAGGCGTGCATCGGGGGTCGGAATCTGAGATAGTTCATTTACCACAATGGATTACCGGATTCACGAGGGTTCCCCCGATGCCGACAGAGTGTATGCCAAAGCTGTTCGAATTTGAAGCGGTAGAAAAGCGCTCTGTCGTGGCCGCTTTTGACGGCGGCAAGATCACATCGAACGCCGGGGCGTTGCTGCTTGGTCAACTGGATCAGGGCCTTGGGTTGGTACGCCGGTTTGCCGGCTGCTTTGTGGATCGGCGGGATCCTCGGTTCATCGAACATACGGTCGAAACGATGGTGGGCCAACGGATTTTCGGGCTGGCGCTCGGCTATGAGGATCTGAACGACCATGACGAGTTGCGCCGGGACCCGACATTTGCGGTGTTGGCCGGCAAGCTTTCGGCCGGACGTTCGGACTGCGAGCCGTTGGCTGGCAAGAGCACGTTGAACCGGCTGGAGCACACACCGAAGCGCCACGCCGCCAAGTATCACAAGATCGATTGTGTCGGCTCGACGGTTGACGATTTGTTTGTCGATGTCTTCCTTGAGGGCCATGACCGGGCGCCCAAGGAAATCATTCTTGATATCGACCCGACGGATCTCAAGCTTTACGGTGAACAGGAAGGCCGCTTTTTTCACGGCTACTACAATGACTATTGCTATCTGCCACTCTACATATTTTGCGGTGACCACCTTCTTCTGGCCAAGCTGCGCGAAGCCAACCGCGAGGCGGCCGCCGGAACGGTGGAAGAAGTTTCCCGTATTATCAAGCGGATACGCCAGGAATGGCCGCGTGTGCGGGTCATCTTGCGCGCCGACAGCGCGTTTGCCCGGGAGGATCTCATGGGATGGTGCGAGAGCAATCGGGTCGATTTTGTCTTCGGATTGAAGCGCAATCCACGCCTGGAGGCCGATTTGGCCCCGCAGTTCGCCGAAGCCAAGCGCCAATGCGAGGCATCGGGCAAGTCGGTGCGGGTGTTCCGCGATTTCCGCTATCGGACCAAGGATAGCTGGAGCCGCGAGCGGCGGGTCGTGGGCAAGGCCGAGCATACGCCCGACGGCAAAAACCCGGTCGACGTATACGTCGACCGTCGTCACCTCTCTCAAGCCGTCCGCCTTTGATACCCGTGCTCTCTACGAGGATCTCTATTGTGCCAGAGGCGAAGCCGAGAACCGAATCGGCGAGCAATTCGAATTGTTTGCTGACCGTACCTCGTCGCACACCATGGCCGCCAACCAGCTTCGGCTCTGGCTCTGCGGCATGGCTTACCTCCTGGTCGACGCCTTGCGGCGCAAAGCCTTGCGCCACACCCAATTCGCCCATGCCGCGATTACCACGATCCGCCTCAAACTCTTCAAGATCGGGGCACTCGTGCGCACCAGCGTGCGGCGCATCCATTTTGCCCTTGCTTCGGGTTGCCCCAACAAAATCGAGTTTGAGATGGCCTACATCTATCTGCGGCGAGCCTTCGCCAGCGCCTGACCCGAACCCGCGCCCGAAAATCCCAAGGACGCCGCCGAAGCGATCGCGCATCAGCCGATCTACCACTAATATACGAATATCAAAAACATACACAACTCGTACCTGGAGTCACCCGCGCCGATCGAGGTCCCGTCTGCCAGAACGCGAAAAATACCGCTCAGATCACCGAAATGTGCGGCGATTCCCGGCGATGATGGCCGCGGTTTGAGAAATCCAGGTTAGCGATATTTAAACCGTCGATGAGCTAGATAGCTGATGCCCTTAGAGTCCGGCAGGACAGGGAGCACATACGCTCTATATTGCGGGGCCGCCCGGAATGAACGAAGGAACAGATCAAAGCTTGACGCCTCTCGTCGTCCCTTTTGCGGAGGCGATCCTGGGCAAACCCTCGACCTTGTCGCTATTCGATCTCAGCCCAACGCCGATGTGGGGGTATGATCAAGAGACGCGTTGCCTCAACATTGTCAACGAAGTCGCTCTCCGAAGCTATTGCTACAGTCGTGAGCAATTCTTGGCGCTGACGCTGGACAAATTACTGCCCCCCGAGGCTCAGCCGCAGTTTGTGGAGGCAAATGCCGGGGAGCAACCAAGTCGCGCCTGTCTCCGCCGAGCGAATGGGACCTTCGTTGACGTCGAACTCACAGCAACGCAGATCGAATTTGCGGGCCGTCCATCCTGCCTCGTCGCGGCCAACGATACGAGCCGCGAGTTTCGCCGCGAAGACGCCGTCGTCGAGAGCCGCCATGGTGAGCAGCAATTCTTGGAAGCGAGTTTCGATTGGTTCTGGGCGGCTGACGCAAAGGGCCGTCTGAAGTATATCTCGCCCAACTTCGAGGCCTATCACGGCAGCCGGATAGCCGAGATTCTAGGAAAGCGCCTCAGCGAGGTACCCGGCGTGAACATCGCGCCGGAGGTGGCGGAAAAGGCACGCATGGCGGTACAGGCGCGGCAGCCTTTCTACGATTACATCTATTCGCACCAATTGCACCCCGGCGACCGGCGTCGATGGGTTCACACCAATAGCATTCCGATCTTTGGTGACATGGGTGAAATATCGGGCTTTCGCGGCGCTTCCCGAGACATCACCGCGCAGGTCGAGGCCGAGGAGGCGTTACGACAGAGCGAGGCGCGATTTCGGCGGTTATATGAGATCAGTGCCGACTTTTATTGGGAGCACGACGTAGAGCATCGCTTGACATTCATGTCGCCGGCCTCGGCAGCCGATACTCTGTATGGTGTTCCGCTTTCGCAGCTTCTCGGCAAGCGCACGATGGAGGTTCTCGCTACGAGATTCGAGCCGGCGATGGGACTGAGGGCGGCTGCCGCGGCGAATGCGCGCCAGCCATACAGAGACGTAGTATTTTCGGCGACTCATACCAACGGCGAGGTCCGATGGGTGTCGGTGTGCGGCGCGCCGAGGTTCGGCGCAGATGGCGAGTTTTTGGGTTACCATGGGACTGGCGTCGAAATCACCGAACGCAAGGAGGCCGAAGCGGCGGCGCAATTGGCGCAGGGCCGGCTGCATGCTGCCGTCGAACGGCTGACTCAGCCCTTCGTCGTCTTCGATGCCGAGGATCGCGCCGTCGCCTTCAATCAGGCCTTCGCTGATCTCTTTCGCACGCCGTCACGGAATACGCCGGTCTATCGGGGGATATCGAATCGGGAGCTCGCCGCCTGGCAGGTGCAGGCGGAGTTCTATGCGCACGAGCCGGAGGAGCCGCCGGTCGATGTCGAGACGCTGCTCGCACGCTGTCAGACTGAGGATGAGCACACCTACCATTTGAGCGATGGCCGCTGGATGCTCGTCGTTCATCACCGCTTGCCGAACGAAGGGCGGGTCGGGCTGTGGACGGATGTCACATCGGTCGTCGTAGCTCAGAAGGCCTTGCGAAATAGCGAGGAGCGTTTCAGACGGCTGTTCGAGATCGGCGCGGACTATTATTGGGAACAAGACGCCCAGCACCGCGTGACGTTTGCTTCGCCGGAATCGGTGCATGACGCCATTTACGGCATTCCGCTAGCGCAGCTCGTCGGCAAGCGCATCGCAGAGAACCTCGCCGTGAAATTCGATTCGGCGATGGGTACGAAGGCGCTCTCAGCATTCAAGGCGCGGCAGCCTTTTCGCGATGTGGTTTTTTCCGTGAAGCACCCGGATGGCCAGCTCCGGTGGGTATCGCTGACTGGCGCGCCGCGGTTCGGCACGAATGGCGAGTTCCTAGGATACCAGGGCAGCGGAGTCGAGATTACGGCACGCGTTGAGGACCAGGCGGTGGCACAATTGGCGCAGCGTCGGCTCCATGACGCCGTCGCTCATGTGACTCAGCCCTTTGTCGTCTTCGATGCTGACGATCGTGCTGTTGCCTTCAATCAGGCCTTTGCCGATCTCTTTCGCACGCCGACCCGGAACACCCCGGTCCATAGCGGCATATCCTTCCGTGAACTCGCCGAATGGGAGGTCCGAACGGATTTCTACGCCTCCGGGCAAGATGAAGTCGCGGTCGACTTTGAGACGCTTCTGTCACATCATCAGACCGAGACAGAGCATACCTACCATTTGAGCGATGGCCGCTGGATGCTCGTCACCCATCGCGGCCTACCCGGTGGCGCACGCGTCGGGTTGTGGACCGACGTTACCGCGATCAAGCGCGCCGAGGCGGAGCGCCGGGATCTCGAACTGCAATTACACAACTCGCGGCGGCTGGAAGCCGTGGGCACACTCGCTGGGGGCATCGCGCACGAACTCAACAACGCGCTGGTCCCGGTGATCACCCTCACCAAGCTGGTCGCCCGAACCTTGTCCGACGGTACCCGCGAGCGGCGTAACCTCGATGCCGTTTTGGACGCAGCCACGCGCTCGCGTGATCTGGTGGACCAGATCCTGGCCTTTTCGCGCAAGGAAGGAGAGCAGCGCTCCCAGCGAGTCGATCTCGGTCAGTTACTGCGCGAGTCACTGGCTGCGATGCGTGCGACCGTGCCGACCAGCATCCGCGTCGAAGAGACGATCGCACCGACGCCGCCGCTGGAAGCAGATCCCGGACAACTCCAGCAAGTGATTGCGAATCTCCTGACCAACGCGGCCCAGGCGATCGGCGAGACGATCGGCACAATCGCCGTGCGGCTGGAGCCGAGCGCGGATGGTGCGTATCTCCGATTGTCAGTATCGGACAACGGGTGCGGTATGGACGCAGTCACCAAGGCGCGCATGTTCGAGCCGTTCTTTACGACGAGAGAGGTCGGCAAGGGCACGGGACTCGGCCTTGCTGTCGCGCATGGCATCATTTCACGCCATGGCGGGCGCATCCAAGTCGAAAGTGCCCCTGGTCGAGGTGCGCGTTTCGATGTCGTTCTCCCTGTGCTGCCGGCCGTGGCAGAATCTGCTAATTCAGGTTAGGGTTGAGGGGACCAACTCCGCTGCGTCAGGCATGTCCGGGCCGAAAGAGGCGCCGATCTGCGGGTTCCGGCGTCCGGGCAGGCGAGCAAGATTGCGATGATCGGCGCTCTCGATTACAGCACCGGCGAACTCATCGTCGAGACCTTCTGGTCGCGGCCTGCCTATCGCGATTCGGAACAACCGCTCCGGGTGTGGGTGAGCATCGCCAGGGTGGCGCGCTGGGACAATCCGGCGATGGTCAAGGCCACATTCAATTCGGCGGATATCCTGCAGGCGGGTCGAGTGATTTTCGATATCGGCGTCAACAAGTACCGTCTCGTGGCCCAGATCAATTACCGGAAATCCATCGTCTAACAAGAAACTCCCGGATTGAGGGGGCCGCCCTCAATCCTGCCGCCGTCCGGCGGCACATGACTCCGCCGGTTGGGCCGGGCTGGGTTGCCGAGGGTTTTTCGAGCCCTTCATGCCGCCTCGGCAATCGGCTTGAGTTCGACGCTGAAGCCGAGCTTACCGAGCAGGGCGACGAGGCGCTTGGTCTTGGCCTCGGTCGAGCGGCGATCGAAATGATCGGCACCGAGGTCTTGGTGTTCGGTGCCGTCCCTCAGCATGTGATAGATCGCTGTCAGCATGGAGGCAGCGACCGCGCAGATTGCTTTCTTCGGTCCATGCTTGGCTCGCAGCCGATTGAACTGAGCCTTATAGTAACTGTCCTTCTTGCGGCTGGCGGCCCAGGCGCACTGGACGAGCATGGTCTTGAGCCAAGGCGAACCCTTGCGCAGGCGCGAGGATTTGCGCTTGCCGGCGCTCTCGTTCTGGCCGGGGCACAAACCGGCCCAGGCGACGAGATGCCCGGCCGTCGGAAACCGGCTCATGTCGCGGCCGATTTCCGCCAGGATCACCGTTGCCGACAAGGTGCTGCTGCCCGGCATCGAACACAAAAGCTGGATCAGGGCGCGAAAGGTGGCCTGCCCGGCCGCCACCTCCTCGTCCATGCGCGTGATCGACGCATCGACTTGGCCATCGATCTCCAGGATCGCCGCAGCCAAGGCGTCGTACTGTCCAAGATACAGCCGGAGCATAAAGCGATGGTGCTCCGTCAGCCGGCCGTGCAAGGCATCGTACAACACCTTGGGCGGGGCCTTGATGCCCCGGTCGGCCAATTCCGCCAGCTTGAATGGGTTGCGAACGCCCCTGATCATCGCCTCGATCATCCGCCGGCCGCTCACGCCCATAATGTCGCTGATGACCGAGTCGAGCTTGATGTTAGCCTCTTCCAGCGTCTTCTGGATCCGTTGAACATGGCTCGTCTGCTCGCGCTTCAGTTGCTTGCGCGCACGCAGCAGCGAGCGCAGGTCCTGGATCTCTTCGTCTGGAACAAAGCTCGCCTTGATCAGGCCGCAGGCCACAAGATCGGCGATCCAGGTGGCATCGTTCACGTCCGTCTTGCGACCGGGGACGTTCTTGATATGGGCAGCATTCGCCACCATCAGCTCGAAGGACCCCTCGCTCAGGATGTTCCAGACCGGCTTCCAATAGACCCCGGTCGCCTCCATCGCCACATGGGTGCAGCCAGACTCCGTCAACCAGACCAACAGCGCCGAGAGACCCGCCGTCGTCGTCTCGAAACTCCGGCACTCCCGCCTCACCTTGCCGCCCGCCATCAGCCGAACGCAGGCCACGATCATCGCCTTGTGAACATCAAGGCCAGCGACACGCTCGTGCATTACTTCCATCATCGCGCCTCCACGCAAAATCACCGCCAGCGTGGGGACCTCACGAAAAAGAACTCTAACAAACGTGCTCCAGGGGCATTGCTACCCCTTGGCTCCAGTGGGGTGTTCGAGGACCCTCAGGTCAAACTAGAAAACGGACTCTTCCGCACCATAGAAAGACCGACCTCTTTGCCGGCGGCCGCGATAGAATACCCAGCCACGCAAAACGCCACCAGTTTCATTCAGGGCGGGTCGGGCGCAAGCCAGGTGTGGAACTAGAAAGGGTGGGATTTCATAAATGCCTCAGCTCGCAGCGTTCTGTCGGCAAGTTCGCAGCCGGTCCAACGAGCACAACCGCGCCATGCAACTGATGGCTTGCGCCGGAATCGTCGGTCAGATGGTCGCGATCTTACGGCAGGAACTGGATTCGATGGTGCGGGTAATCTACCTCCTGGACCAGTCACACGAACGCCGCGACATGCTGATAGAACAGTCCGTGAAGGGCGAAAGGTGGAACAAAGAGAAATCCCGAGGACATGTCACCGATAGGGACATGGTTGATTTGGCGGAGAAATTACATGGCTGGACTCGCTCTGTCTATAAGTTCGGCTGTGCATTCATCCATTTATCCGATTTACATGATTACAATGACCGGGACCCGATAAAAGCACTTTGCGAAAATGATCGGCAGGGCATTCTGGATCATTGCCGTCACTACCACCAGGGCCCCGCTACAAATGACCCAGAGCTTGCAGATTTCGTGCCCTTGCTGCCTGACATACTGGCAAAGATATCGAGTAATTTGGAATGCTACCTCAAAGATTTGGAAGAAGGGCGCGTTGCCGTGGAAGCTGATGATCGTCCCTGAGATCACCATTCCGAGATCGCCCCACCGCAACCGCAAGATCTCCGCTCAGGCCGACCGACCTTTCGCCTGACCTTGCCCCCGGCCTGCCTTACCGCTATGCACGATGGCATCGCGCTCCCCTGACACCGCCCCTCGGAGGTTCCGCCATGACGATCCCCACACCGTCACCCGAGGCGATCCTCGATCCGGATCTGCCGATCGTCGATCCGCATCATCATCTCTGGGATCGCCCGGCCGGCTATTTCGCCAGCTTTCCGACGCCGCTCCATGGCTTCACCGAAGTCATCCAGCGAACGCCGCGCTATCTCCTCGACGAGCTGCTCGCCGATTTTCGGAGCGGCCACAATATCCGCGCCAGCGTGTTCGTCCAGTGCGGGTCGATGTATCGCGCCGACGGGCCGGAGGCCTTCAAACCGGTCGGCGAGACCGAATTCGTGAACGGCATCGCGGCCATGTGTGCCAGCGGAATCTATGGCGATGTCCGCGCCTGTGCCGGCATTGTCGGGCATGTCGATCTAACAAGAAACTCCCGGATTGAGGGGGCCGCCCTCAATCCTGCCGCCGTCCGGCGGCACATGACTCCGCCGGTTGGGCCGGGCTGGGTTGCCGAGGGTTTTTCGAGCCCTTCATGCCGCTTCGGCAATCGGCTTGAGTTCGACGCTGAAGCCGAGCTTACCGAGCAGGGCGACGAGGCGCTTGGTCTTGGCCTCGGTCGAGCGGCGATCGAAATGATCGGCACCGAGGTCTTGGTGTTCGGTGCCGTCCCTCAGCATGTGATAGATCGCTGTCAGCATGGAGGCAGCGACCGCGCAGATTGCTTTCTTCGGTCCATGCTTGGCTCGCAGCCGATTGAACTGAGCCTTATAGTAACTGTCCTTCTTGCGGCTGGCGGCCCAGGCGCACTGGACGAGCATGGTCTTGAGCCAAGGCGAACCCTTGCGCAGGCGCGAGGATTTGCGCTTGCCGGCGCTCTCGTTCTGGCCGGGGCACAAACCGGCCCAGGCGACGAGATGCCCGGCCGTCGGAAACCGGCTCATGTCGCGGCCGATTTCCGCCAGGATCACCGTTGCCGACAAGGTGCTGCTGCCCGGCATCGAACACAAAAGCTGGATCAGGGCGCGAAAGGTGGCCTGCCCGGCCGCCACCTCCTCGTCCATGCGCGTGATCGACGCATCGACTTGGCCATCGATCTCCAGGATCGCCGCAGCCAAGGCGTCGTACTGTCCAAGATACAGCCGGAGCATAAAGCGATGGTGCTCCGTCAGCCGGCCGTGCAAGGCATCGTACAACACCTTGGGCGGGGCCTTGATGCCCCGGTCGGCCAATTCCGCCAGCTTGAATGGGTTGCGAACGCCCCTGATCATCGCCTCGATCATCCGCCGGCCGCTCACGCCCATAATGTCGCTGATGACCGAGTCGAGCTTGATGTTAGCCTCTTCCAGCGTCTTCTGGATCCGTTGAACATGGCTCGTCTGCTCGCGCTTCAGTTGCTTGCGCGCACGCAGCAGCGAGCGCAGGTCCTGGATCTCTTCGTCTGGAACAAAGCTCGCCTTGATCAGGCCGCAGGCCACAAGATCGGCGATCCAGGTGGCATCGTTCACGTCCGTCTTGCGACCGGGGACGTTCTTGATATGGGCAGCATTCGCCACCATCAGCTCGAAGGACCCCTCGCTCAGGATGTTCCAGACCGGCTTCCAATAGACCCCGGTCGCCTCCATCGCCACATGGGTGCAGCCAGACTCCGTCAACCAGACCAACAGCGCCGAGAGACCCGCCGTCGTCGTCTCGAAACTCCGGCACTCCCGCCTCACCTTGCCGCCCGCCATCAGCCGAACGCAGGCCACGATCATCGCCTTGTGAACATCAAGGCCAGCGACACGCTCGTGCATTACTTCCATCATCGCGCCTCCACGCAAAATCACCGCCAGCGTGGGGACCTCACGAAAAAGAACTCTAACAAACGTGCTCCAGGGGCATTGCTACCCCTTGGCTCCAGTGGGGTGTTCGAGGACCCTCAGGTCAAACTAGAAAACGGACTCTTCCGCACCATAGAAAGACCGACCTCTTTGCCGGCGGCCGCGATAGAATACCCAGCCACGCCAAACGCCACCAGTTTCATTCAGGGCGGGTCGGGCGCCAGCCAGGTGTGGAACTAGGAAGAAACCCGGTGGGGCGGGCGTCTCGCCCGCCTGCCGCCGCAGGCGGCAAGAGGCCTATCCGGCGATATATTTCGCCGGGCGAGAGATGCCGGCTGCCGCCGGCAGGCGGGCGAGACGCCCGCCCCGCTCGAAGGAGCTGTTTCATCGAGGTCGGGTCGGCCGAAAGGCCGGTGAGGAACTAACAAGAAACCAACATTCCGCTGGATCGGTGCCGAAGACCGATGGCCATTCGGTGGCGCTCGAGCTACTTGTCGGTGGCGAAACCCTCCGCTCCGCGCTATCCACGAGGTCTGCAATTGAGGAGTTCCTTCCTTGGAATCGCTTGCTCGGCCGCGATCGGGCTGTCCTTGCCGATGACCGCCGCCGCCTATGATCCGCAGGAGAAGTCGCTGGCCGAGCTCGAGGCCGATCTGGTTGCCGGCCGGACGAGTTCGGTCGAGCTGGTCGAGCTCTATGAGGAACGGATCCAGCGGCTGAACCCGCAGCTGCGGGCGGTGATCGCGGTCAATCCGGACGCTCTGGCCGCGGCTCGGGCTGCCGACGCCGACCGCGCCGCCCAGAAGCCTCGAGGGGCGCTCGCCGGCCTGCCGATCCTCATCAAGGACAATATCGAATCGGCCGATCCAATGGCCACCACGGCCGGGTCGCTGGCGCTGAAGGACAACCAGACCGGCCGTGATGCGCCTCTGGTCGCCCGGCTGCGGGCGGCCGGGGCGATCATCCTCGGCAAGACCAACCTCTCGGAATGGGCCAATATCCGGTCCAGCAGTTCGATCAGCGGGTGGAGCGCCACCGGCGGCCAGACCCGCAATCCCTATGCGCTCGACCGCAACACCTGCGGCTCCAGCTCCGGCTCCGGTGTCGCGGCGGCGGCGAGCCTGGCCGCGGCCGCCATCGGTACCGAGACCGACGGCTCGATCACCTGCCCCTCGGCGATCAACGGCTTGGTCGGGCTGAAGCCGACCGTCGGATTGGTCTCGCGCACCCACATCGTGCCGATCAGCCATACTCAAGACACTGCCGGGCCGATGACGCGCGGTGTCCGCGACGCTGCCCTCCTCCTTGGTGTCATCGCCGGCTCCGATCCGGCCGATCCGGCCACCGCCCCGGCCGACCAGCACAAGACCGACTATCTGGCCGGCCTACAGCCGGATGCGCTGAAGGGCGTGCGCGTGGGCGTGATGCGCTTTGCCGCCGATTTCCATCGCGAAACCGACCGCGAGTTCAGCAAGGCGCTCGCCACGATCGCGGCCGCCGGCGCCACGCTGGTCGAGATCGAAAAGTTTCCGGGCGAGCACGACCTCGGCAAGCTGGAAATGTCGATCCTGATGACCGAGCTGAAAGCCGACCTCAACGCCTATCTGGCGACGACTTCGCCGGACAAGGTGCCGAGCCGCACTCTTGCCGACCTGATCGCCTTCAACAGGCAACACGCCGAGGCGGAAATGCCGCTCTTCGGCCAAGACCGGTTCGAGGCCGCCGAACTGACCAAAGGGCTGGATGATCCGGACTATGTCGCCGCCAAAGCCGACGCCCGGCGCTTGGCCGGACCCGAGGGCATCGACGCCATGCTCCAATCCAACAATGTCGATGTCCTGATCGCCCCGACCGTGGGCCCGGCTTGGCTGATCGATCCGGTGCTGAAGGACCGCTACGTCAGCGGCGGGGTGGGCAGGCCGCCGGCGATCGCCGGATATCCGCACCTGACCGTGCCGATGGGGCTGGTGGACGGCTTGCCGGTGGGACTGTCCTTCGTCGGCCCCGCCTGGGGCGAGGCTCGGCTTCTGGCCTATGGCTACGCCTTCGAGCAGGCGGCCCGGGCTCGGGTCCCGCCGACCTATGCGCCCACCGCCCAGATCGCCAGCAAGGCCTCCTGGCTGGGCTCGGCCGCGCCGGACAGCCGCTAGCTCGGTCCGGGAGCGGGAACCGAGGGGAACGAGAGAGAAGGAAACTCATGAGCGAGAGCGAGCCGGGGACAGCCAAATCTCCCTCTCGGCTGATCGACGAGCGGATCCGGGAGCTGGCCGACTGGCGAGGCGAGATGCTCGCCGCACTCCGTGCCTTGATCAAGCAGGCCGAGCCCGAAATGGTCGAAGAGTGGAAGTGGCGAGGGGTTCCAGTCTGGTATCACAATGGCATGATCTGCACCGGCGAGACCTACCAGAAAGTCGTGAAGATGACCTTCGCCAAGGGGGCCGCCCTCGACGACCCCTCGGGCCTGTTCAATTCCAGCCTCGAGGGCAACACCAGGCGTGCTATCGACTTTCGCGAGGGCGAGAAGATCGACGAGCAGGGATTGAAGGCTCTCATCCGCGCGGCGGTGAGGCTGAATGCGTCCCGCGGCCGGGGGTGAGGGAGCGTGAGGGAAGGCTGCCGTCGGGACAACCAAAGGTGCCAGACTGAAATCGGACCCGGTTGGCGGTTCGATGATGATTAGCCGACATGGAGAAAACTCCTCCGCAGTCCGGCGTGGTTCTGCTTGCTCCCAAGTGACTCGGCCACTTGGGTTTCTACAGTACGAGAAGACCGGCAGCCCCACCCACGGCCGCTCATTCCCGGCAGCATCCGCAACGAAGGCACTAGCGAGTCTCCGCAGATTATGGGATGACGGTTGATCATACTCATGGAGATTGCCGCGTGCGCCTGCTTCCCGCCCTCGGCCTGCCGTTGCTGGCCGTTACTCTGGCCGCCCTTCCGCTCCATGCCGTCGCCACGGACATGCCGGAGCACATCCTGCAGCAGCCGGCGATCAGCAAGGATCTGATCGCCTTCACCTACGCCGACGATCTGTGGATCGTGCCGCGGGCCGGCGGCGGCGCGACGCGGTTGACTACCGGGATCGGCATCGAAAGCGGGGCCGTGTTTTCCCCGGACGGTACGGAACTGGCCTTTACCGGCGATTATGACGGCAATACCGACGTCTTCACCGTGCCGGTCGGCGGCGGCGTGCCGCATCGCGTGACCTGGCACCCGGCCGACGATGTCGCGGTCGGCTGGTCGCGCGACGGCAAGAGCATCCTGTTCCGGTCGAACCGGGCCGCCACCCATCGCTTCGAAACCCAGCTCTTCACCGTGCCGGCCGCCGGCGGCCTGGCCAAGTCCCTGCCGCTGCCGATGGCCTATGCCGGCCAGTTCTCGGGCGACGGCTCGCATATCGCCTACAACCCGCTGCCGCAAGCCTTCGGCTTCAACTTCACCAGCTACGTCGCCTGGGGCAATTATCACGGCGGCCGTGCCGGCAAGATCCTGGTGACATCGCTCACCGGCCTCGACACGGTCGAGGTTCCGCATGAAGACGCGGCGGATCTGTCGCCGACCTATATCGGCGACAAGCTCTATTTCCTGTCGGGCCGCAAGGGCCGGATCGGGGTCTTCAGCTGGGACCCGGCGACCAACGCGGTTGCCGAGATCTTCCACAATACCGGCTCCGACATCCGCTCGCTGTCCGGTGACGGGCATACGTTGGTCTTCGACCGGCTGGGCGAGATCTACACGCTGGAGCCGGGCGGAACGCCGAAGCCGGTCGCGATCGCTGTCAGCGGCGATATGCCGGATGTCCGTCCGCGCCTGCTCAACGTCGCCGATCAGATCGAGACGATCGGCGTGTCGCCGACCGGCCAGCGCGCCGTGGTGGAGGCGCATGGCGAGATCCTGACCATCCCCGCCAAGCACGGCGCCGTGCGCAACATCACCGACACACCCGGCGTCATGGAGCGCGAACCGGCCTGGAGCCCGGACGGCCAGTCGATCGCCTATTTCTCCGATGAATCGGGGCTCTATGCCCTGCATGTGGCACCCCAGGGCGGGGCCGTGCCGACTGGTGCCGCCGCAGCCGGCACGGCGGCGGCAGCACCGCCGCCGGTGCGCAAATTCACCGTGGCCGCCGAGCCCGCCTATTATTTCGGCCCCCTGTGGTCGCCGGATTCTACGCACATCGCCTTCTATGACAATCGGCTGCACATCTACGTGCTCGACCTCGGCACCGGCAAGCTCGCCACCGTCGGCCAGCCCGACAGCTATGGCGGCTTCACCGACACGACCCACGAGATGGCCTGGGCGCCGGATTCGAAATGGCTGGTCTATCCGCATGCCGAGCCGAACCACCTGCATGTCCTGATGCTCTATTCCGTCGCGTCGGGGACTTCGACGCAGCTGACCGATGCGATGGGCGATGCCCGCTACCCGGGCTTCGACCGCGACGGCAAATATCTCTATTTCACGGCCAGCAACAATGACGGCGCCGTGCAGCATCGGCTCGACATGACGAGCGACCTCTACCGCCCGACCAGCAGCGTCTATGGCCTGACCTTGAAGGCCGAAACCGCCTCGCCGGTCGCACCGCAGAGCGACGACGAAAAGCTGCCGGGCGAGGACCAGGCCAAGGCGGAGACCAAGGACAAAGACAAGCCGGACTCCAAAGACAAGTCGGACGCCAAGGACAAGCCGGACGCCAAGGACAAGGCCGAACCGAAGAAGCCGCCCAAGCCGACCGAGATCGATCTCGCCGGCAAGCAACCGGACGAGATCGCCCGGCGCATCGTCGCCTTGCCGCTGCCGCCGCGCGCCTATACCGGCTTGAGTACGGGCAAGCCCGGGACGATCTATGTCCTGGAACAGCCGCAGGAGACGGGCGCGAACCGGGAGGCCGGCGAGATCCTCTCACGGTTCACGCTCGAAGACCGCAAGACCGAGAAGCTGGCCGATCACGTCCGCGAGTTCCGACTGACGGCGGATGGCGAGAAGATGCTGATCGGCACCGGCGGCGGCGAAGGCAACGGCAACGGCGCGCACAAGCCCACGATCTACGCCATCGTGCCGGCCAATGCCGCGCCCAAGGCGGGCGATGGCGTCTTGTCGACCGACAATCTCGAGATCCGCGTCGATCCGCCGGCCGAATGGGCGCAGATGTATCGGGAAGTCTGGCGCATCCAGCGCGCCTATTTTTACGATCCGCATTTTCATGCCGTCGATACGGTCGCCGAGGAAAAGCGCCTGGTGCCGCTGATCCCCGCGATCCAGTCGCGAGCCGATCTGAACTATGTCTTCCAGGAAATGCTGTCGGGATTCTCGGTCGGCCATCTGCGCGGAACGGGCGGGGCCATTCCGACCGCGAAGAAGGTCCCGGGCGGCCTGCTCGGCGCCGACTATGTCATCCGTGACGGCCGTTACTGCCTGGCCAAGATCTATACGGGCGGGACCTGGTCGCCCGACGCGAAGGCGCCCCTGGCGCAGCCGGGTCTGAACCTGCACGAGGGCGACTGCATCCTCGCCATCGACGGCGTGCCGGTCGGCGCCGATATCGATATCCAGCAGCCGCTCGAAGGCACTTCCGGCCATGCGGTCACGCTCGAGATCGCGAGTTCGGGCAGCCGGACCCCGCGCGACATCGTGGTCGAGCCGATCGCCAGCGAAGACCAGCTGCGCAATCTCGACTGGATCGAGGCCAACCGCCGCAAGGTCGAGGAGCTCTCCGGGGGCAAACTCGCCTATGTCTACCTGCCCGATACCGGCAATGGCGGCTTCACCAATTTCAACCGGTATTATTTCGCCCAGACCGACAAGCAGGGTGCCGTCATCGACGAACGCTTCAACGGCGGCGGCCAAGCCGCCGACTACATCATCGAAGTGTTGGGCCGCAAGCCGGAGAGCTATTGGGCGCCGCGCTACGGCATGGTCGACCGGACGCCGAACGCCGCGATCTTCGGCCCGAAAGTGATGATCGCCAACGAAGTCTCGGGCTCGGGCGGCGATCTGCTGCCCTGGCTGTTCAAGTTCAACCAGCTGGGGCCGGTGGTCGGCAAGCGCACTTGGGGCGGGCTGGTCGGGATCGGCGGCACCCCGGTCCTGATGGATGGCGGCCACGTCACGGCACCCAGCGTCGGGTTCTTTTCGCCCAAGGGCGAATGGGATGTCGAAAATCACGGGGTCGAACCCGACTACCCGGTCGAACAGGACCCGAAGGCAGTGGCTGCCGGGCACGACCCGCAACTGGAAAAGGCAGTGGCGCTCGCGCTGGACAAGCTGAAGCAGGACCCGCCGACCGACCCGCAGCGGCCGAATTATCCGGTCTATTCGCAATAGGCGGATTTAACGACGCGGGATGGCACTGGTCCTTGGGGGAATGGCGATGGTTCGGAAGATCCTGTGGGGTGTCGCGGTCATCGCGGCCGGGCTCGTGCTCACCGGCGCGGTGCTCTATTTCAACGCGCCGCTGCGCAATTTCGCGCTGTTCGCACCCTTGCACGGGTTCGATCCCGGGCTGGCGCCGCCGGCGCCCGACTATTCGACCGACGCAGCCTGGGTGGCGTTGCCCGAACGTCCGGGCTTGGCGGCCCTCGTCCCGCCCGACAGCGCCGCCGCCGATGCCGGACCCGCGGCCGCAGTCGATGTGTTTTTCGTTGCCCCGACCACGTATCTCGACCGCGCCGGATGGAATGCCCGGTTCGACGAGGCCGGCGGCACCGAAACCCGGCTGCAGAACGGCGTCGTCCGCTTCCAGATGAGTGCCTTCAACGGCTGCTGCCGGATCTTCGCCCCGCGCTACCGCCAGGCGACGCTCTACTCCTTCATGGGCCGGGGCCCCTCGGAGAATGCCGCGATCGATTTCGCCTATCAGGACGTGCTGCGCGCCTTCGACCAATTCATTGCCGCGCGCAACCAGGGCCGCCCCTTCATCCTGGCCGGCCACAGCCAGGGTTCGCTCCACGGCATGCGGCTGCTCCAGGAACGGATCGCCGGAACGCCGCTCGCCCGCCGGTTGGTCGCAGCCTATCTGGTGGGATATGCCATTCCGCTCGACCTGAAACTGGCAGGTGGCATCGGCGCCTGCCGCACCCCGACCGATACGGGCTGTTATCTCACCTGGAATTCCGTGTCGCCCACCGCCAATCGGGCGATCTGGCAGCAGACCAGCCCGATCTGGCTCGACCAGACCTACCAGCCGATCGCGGGCCGCCCGCTCACTTGCGTCAACCCGTTGTCCGGCAAGCTCGATGATTCTGCCCCGGCCGCGGATAATCTGGGCGCGCTCGGCTATACGCCGAACGGCGCGCCGCTCGGGGTCCCGCTGAAGCAGCTGACCGGTGCTGCCTGCACCGACGGGGTGCTGGTCGTCACCCCGCCCGGCGACGTCCCCGGCTTCTCCCAAGGCGTCTTCGGCGGCATCTACCATCTTTACGACTACAATCTGTTCTATATGAACGTCCGGCAGAGCCTGGAAGTCCGGACCGGCGCCTATCTGAAGGCGTTGGCCGCGACCGAGCCGGTCGGCGAGACGCGGACACCTTAGCCGGCCGACGTCGGTCGTCGACCCCCGGCACCGGCCAGCCCGAGCGCGAGCGCGACGGAACCGAGGCTGAGACAGCAGCCCCAGCGGATCGTCTCGGAGTCGAAGCGTAGGACCAGCTCGTGGTCGCCCGGGGGGATGGCTACGGCCTTGCCCAGAAGCTGGGCAGTGAAGACCGGCGTGTCGGCGCCATCGAGCCGGGCATGCCAGCCGGGATAATTGGCGTCGGCGAGAAAGAGCCAGGCCGGGGCCCGCGCCGACAGCTTCAGCCGATAGGAGGTGGCCGTCGCCTCGACGATCTCGAAATCGACCGAACCCGGTGTCGAACCAGCCGAATCGGCCATTTCCGCCAGGTGCGTCGAGGCGGGGTTTTCGATCACCAGCACCGGCTCGCTCAGCGCCGCCAGCGCTGCCAGCGCCTGCTCTGGCGTGTCCACGGCCACGTGGCGGGGATAGATCTGGAAGCGCGGCCGGGCCGCGGCATTCTCCAGGATCCAACCCCGATCGCGATCGGGGGGCAAGAACGGCCGAAAGCCGGCCGTCGATACCGGCAAGTCCAGGGCCACGAAGCGGATCCCGAGCAGATCGATCAGGCGAAGCCCGATCGGTGCCGAGCGCCCGCCCCGGATCTCGTCTTCGATCATCGGATCGACCAGCATCCGCCGCCGCAAGGGGAGTGCCAGTGCGCCGCCGAAGGAGGCGAGGTCCCAGTCGAGATTCGGCAAACTCCCCAGACACCCTAGAAACCTGGTGACATTGCTCGCCAAACCCGGCGAAAGCGGCGGCCGGAAGGCGTAGGCGGCGGCAATCGTGTCGTTATCGGTCTTGTAGTCGCGCCAATCCGGCAAGGCTTCGATCGCCGCCACCGAAGCCGGTTTGGCGAAAATATCGGGCGACGCGAATTCGAAGCACTGCGTCCGCAGGCCCAGGCATTCGGCGGCGAGCACCAGCGCCAGGAACTGCGGGACCCGGCGCGCACGGTGGAACCGGGCCAGCGCCAGCCCGCCGGCCCCGGCGGCGAGCAATGCTGCATATTCGAGCGGCGCGACCAGCCGCCAGCCGACCCACCAGACGGCGCCGATCCAGAGCACGGCCAGCACGCCCAATCGCCATGCCGGCGGAGCCGGTGCCGCGTCGCGAATTGGCCGTTCCGATCCGACCCAGCCGGCGACCCGATCGACGGCAAACCCGGCCGACAGGCCGATACCGATGATCGCCACGGCGAGATAGGGAAATACCACGCGAAAATAGTGCAGCCCGGGGACGAGATCGAACCGGTACAGGAGTCTGAAGATCCCCCCATCCGTGCCCAGTGCCAAGAGCAGGAGCGTCGCCGGAATATGGGCCTTCAACCGGGACGGTGCGGGGACCAAGAGGCTCAGGGAAGCCAGGAGGCAAACCAGCAGACTACCGACGGAGGGGAAACTCGGCACCTCGGCGGGGCCGAAATCACTATACAAAAATCCTCTCAGAGACTGTTCGAGCGGGATCGATATGAGTTGGACACCGCTCTGGCGGTGCGACTGGCCCGCCAGCTCGAGCAGCGGCAGCCATTGGATGGCACCGAGCCCGACGCCGACCAGAACCGCGACCGCGAGAGTGTCGGCGAGCGGCCGCCAGCGTGCCGCCCAGTCGCGCCGCTGCACCGGCTGAAACAACCCGGCCAGCAACGTCACCAGCAGGTAGAGCAGCGTCGCATGCAGGATCTGCGGGTACCCGGCCAGCACCATCAGCGCCACCGTGCTGCCGAACAGGGTGGCCGAGCGCAAGCCCGGGCGCCGGAGCCACGCCTCCATCGCCCACATACACCACGGCGCCCAGGCCAGCGTGCCGGCAATCGTGGTGTTTTGCAGCTCCGTGATCCAGAGTCCCGAGAACCCCACGGCGAGTGCCGCGAAGCCGGCGGCCCAGGGGCTGAGCCCGAGCGATCGGCCGAGCCCGGCGGTCCCGATCCCGCCGAACAGCATGCACCACCACAGGAAGAGGTTGGCGGCATGGACGGTCCCGGTGAGCGGGGCCACCAATCCTGCGACCAGCAGATCGACCGGATGGGCGAACGCGCCCTGCCCCTCGGCGAACAGCGGATGGCCGCCATAGAGTCCGGCAGACCAGAGGAGGGATGCCTCGCCCCGAACCGCCCGCGCCAGCAGGTCGAACAGCGGCAGGCCGTCGAGCACGAAATCGCCGTGAATGACGCTCTGCCCCCAGAACAGCGCCGGGGCCCAGAAGATCAGGGTCAGGACCAGCAACATTCCCGAGGCGGGGAGGAGAGGCTTGATCATCGGCCGGCGCCGCCGTCAGATCCGGTAGCGGAACAGATACCAGAGCGCCTTGGCGCCGTCGCGCCAACTCACCTTCTTGCCCTCGGCGTAAGTGCGCCCGTAATAATGGATGCCGAGTTCGTAGATTCGCCAGCGCCGGGCGCGGGCGATCTGGGCGCTGATCTCGATTTCGAAGCCGAAATCGCGGCAGCTCGGGCGCAGCGACTGGAGAACGGGCCGGCTGAACATCTTGTAGCAGGTTTCGATATCGGTCAGCGTCTGATTGTAGAGCAGGTTGAACAGCAGCGAGATCAGCCGGTTGGCCAGATAGTGATGGAAATAGAGCGACCGATGCGCCCGGCCGTAGAAACGCGAGCCGTAGACGACATCGGCGACTTGGCGATGGACGATCAGGTGGTACATGTCGGCCCAATCGTCCGGGTCGTATTCGAGATCGGCATCGTGGATGACGATGACGTCGCCGGACGCCAAGCCCATGGCGGTGGCGAGTGCCGCCCCCTTGCCGGCGTTGCGCTCGTGCCGCATCAGCCTGAAGCGGACCCGGCCGAACGCACCGCCGCGGATCGGCAGCATCTCGACGCTACCGTCCGCCGCGATTCGAAACCCGCCCACGGCGTCGCTGACGGCGCCGAATCCCCGCGCCAGATCTTCGCCGGTGCCGTCGACCGAGCCGTCATCGACGATGATGATTTCCTTGTCGATCGTCGGCAGGGCCTGGGAAGCGGCCAGGATCGCCCGGGCAACGGTCGCGCGCTCGTTGTAGACCGGCATGAGGATCGAGAGGGTGATCGCGCGGATCCCGGGGTGTGGCTCGACTGACGTCGGCATGCGACCGCATAGCAGGATAGGCGGCCGGGATCAAGCGAGGGGGCGAGCTCGGGCCGCCCCGGATTTTGGCAGCCCGAAAGTCGGAGCCGGTGTGAGTTGATCTCACCGGCGCGGTGCAAATGCTGGTAATTTCAGTGCCGCATCCGGCCCGGCTCACGAGATGCGAGATAAAATCCGTCCGGCTGGCGTAGAACCGATTGGATAACGCCATAGCAGCCGCGCGGTGGCACGGCGCCTGCGAGAGAGGAAGAGGGCATGGCCAAGCTCGTTTTCGGATTGCAGCAATCCCTGGACGGCTACGTCGACCACATGGCGCTGGGGCCGCCGGGCCCCGGGCTCTCCCGTCACTTCCTGGAGCATGTGCGCGCGCTGGCCGGCTGCGTGTATGGTCGCCGTACCTATGAGATCATGTGCTACTGGGATGAAGACCAGCCCGACTGGGACGCCCAGGATCGCGAGTTCGCCTTGGCGTGGCGCAGCCGACCGAAATGGATCGTGTCGCGCTCGTTGAAGTCGGTCGGTCCCAACGCCACGCTGATCCAGGACGACCTCGGGACTGCGCTGGCCGAGCTCAAGGCTCGGCTCGCCGGGGAGATCGACGTCGCGGGGCCGGACCTGGCGCGAAGCCTGAGCGACCTCGGTCTCATCGACGAGTATCGGCTCTACTTCCGCCCCTTGGTGCTCGGCCACGGCGCACCGTTTTTCGCCGGGCCCCGGCCGCCCCTCCGCCTCGTGGCCAGCGATCTGGTTGGCGAGGACACGGTCCGGTTGGCATACATTCCGGCTTGATCGCGCGATTCGTCACCCTCGGTTCCAGGGACACGGACATAACTCCCGTCCGTCGCGGTGGCAGAAAGATCTATGATGTTCCCGGAACTCCCGGGAAGCTCGGGCCTCCCATGATTGTGGTGGCCCGAAAATCGGGATTGGAGTGCGTTGGTCTCACCGATGCAAGGCCTCGAGTGCCAGTTCGGGTGCTGCCGAGACGATGGCGAGGAGCGCCGCGGCCGGCCCGGTCGGATAGCGCCGGTGTTGCTCCCAGTTTTGCAGCGTCTTGACACTGACCCGCAGGAGCCGGGCGAACTCGCTTTGCGACAAGCCGATCTGCTCGCGCACAGCCTTGACATCGGCCCGCGCCACCTCGAAGCGCCGCGACGCCGGTGCGGCACCTTTGGCAACGGCGGATGCCTCATTCAGGCTTTGGAATAGATCACCCGGAGGCCGCCGCTCTTGCCGCGCCCCGGGGCGGCAGAGCGCATCTTGCGAATCCCGCCGCCATCCTTGATGAGGACGCCACATTCCGGGTCGTCGGCCAACTCGGGTTGCAGGCCACGATATTCCTTATCGGCGAGCAGGGCCGTCGCCATCCGTGTGAAACGGGAGTTTCGACGAATTCCATGACGCACTCTATCCGCCACTGGCGGATAGGACCAGGCCGCTTCGCGGCGGCAGGAATCAGCGAAAGAATCGAGGCCGGAGCGGGTTGTTCGGTCGATCGGCTCCCGTGGCACGCCCTGGCCGGGATCTGTGTCCCGGTGGTGTTCGATTATCGCTGGCGGCCGACCGGTGCCCATGCCGACGATGAATTGGTGGTCGAGACGGCCGTCAATCGGCATGCGGACGCGCTGGTGACGTTCAATTTGCGGGATATGCGCAACGCCGCCGCTTCGTTCGGCTTCGCGGTGCTGCGCCCCGGGCCGCTTCTGAGGAGGATGAGACCATGAAGAATACCAAGATCCAGCTTCGTCTGCCGGAAGACATGAAGGCGGCTGCGACTCGCCAGGCGGCGGTTTCGGGCATCAGCATGAACCTCTTCGTTGCCACCGCGGTCGCGGCCCGGGTCGGCGCGTACGCTGAAGCGGAGCGGTACTTCGCCGCTCGCGGCTCGCGGACGACGGCGGCCCGCGCGAAGGCCCAGCTGTCGAGGCTCGGCACGGTCGGAGCCGTGCGGCATGACGATCGGCCCGATGCTCCGGACGACATCGAGCCGGCTTGATGCGGCTCTTCTCGGTCCATGGATCCGATCCAGATCGCGAGGCGGGAGTGATGTAAGTTTCCTCTTGACAAACACGGAAAACTCCTACACATCTCCTACAGAACATCGCAGCCGAGGAAGTGCCGCCAACCCGAACCCCGTCCCCCAGCACCCCGCTGCGCCGGAGAATTCTCCCGATCCCCCTTTTCGAGGTCCGATTTACGTTCATGAACACGGTCCACACCAGCCCCGCATCGGCCGACCCGGCCGCGCCAGATCCGGCTCCGGATCGGGCCGAGGGCTGTGCCCGCTCCGGCGGCGACGAGGACGGGGTGCGGCATGAGCGGCACATGGCGATCCTGGAGGAACTGACCAGGGTCGGCATGGATATCGCCCGCGCGATCGGGCGCCAGGCCGTGGAGGCAGCGAAGCCGGCGGTGGATGGCTGGGTTGCACCGCCCGATCCGGAACGGGATTTCTCGGCGCTCTTCGCCTGCATCTCCCGGGCGGTGCGCCTGACCGTCGCGTTCGAGGCCAAGCTCGCCGAAGAGCGCCGGAAGTTTCTCGACAGCACCGAATCCGAGCGGGCGGCAATGCGGGCCGAAGCGGCGAGGCGCCAGGCGGCGAACGAGGCTCGGCGCCGGGTGCAGAAGAAGTTCAAGGTCGAGCGGATCGCCAAGCAGGCGATCGAAGCCGAAACCAAGGATCTTCAGGAGCGGTACGCTCTGGGAACGGGGCTCTTTGAGCGCCTGCGGGAATACGAGCGCTATGACGAACTCGGCAACCGCCCGATCGGCGAGATCCTGGCCCGGATCTTCCGGGATCTGGGCATCAGGCCGGATTGGCAGCGCTGGGAACGGGAAGAATGGGCGCTCGAAGAAGCGCGAGCCCGGGCGCATGGGTCACCCTACGGAAGATGCTGGCCACCCGAGACCGAGGCGGACCAGACGGACGAGAGCGAACCGCCGGACATCGAGGCGACGGGCCGCGACCCGCCCTAATCCCGGCCTCGGCGGGGCGCTCTCGATGCAGAAACCTGTTCATGCGATGGATCTTCCGGCTTTGCCGATGGACTGTCCTCGAGAACCGCGACATTCTCCGCACCCCGGAGATCGATCGCCCTGCCCACACCCGCCTCCAGCAGCCCGTCCCCGCTCGACCCGCTGCCGCGGGCCGCGGGCCTCTTGCGCCTGGAAATCCAAGCCAGGAACGGCCGCTCGGTCTTGCGCCGGCTCTATCAGGCGGCACCGTCCCGCGCCTTGATGCCCGATATCGAGCCGGGGGCGCCGTTCGAGGCGGTGTTGGTCAATATTTCCGGCGGGCTGGTCGGCGGCGACCGGATCCGGAGCGAGATCGCGATCGGGCCGGGGGCGGCCGCGACGCTCACCGCCCAAGCCGCGGAGAAGCTCTACCGCTCGACCGGCGAAGATACGAAGATCGAAACCAGGCTGGCTGTGGGCGCCGGGGCCTGGGCCGAATGGCTGCCGCAGGAAACCATCCTGTTCGACGGCGCCCGGCTGCGCCGAACACTGACCGTGACCCTGGCACCGGGTGCGCGTCTGCTCGCAGTCGAGATGGTGGTGTTCGGCCGGGCCGCGCGCGGCGAGCGGTTCGCCCACGGCTTCCTGCATGATTCCTGGGCGATCCACAGCGGCGGACGGCTGGTCTGGGCCGATGCGATCCGGCTCGAGCGTGATGTCGCGGCCCAGCGGTCGCGGGTTTTCGGCTTTGGCGAGGCGGCGGGATATGCGACGCTGCTCCATGCCGGGCCGGAGGCGGCATCGTTCTTGCCTGCGGCCAGGGCGATCGCCGCGGCGGGACCGGCCGAAGGCGGCGCCACGCTGGTTGCGGGGATGCTGCTGCTGCGCTTCATCGCCGACGATGCGATGCGGCTCAGGGCCTCGGTGATCGCAGCGGCGGGGGGTCTCCGGGCGGCGATCGCCGGGCTGCCGGTGCGGCTGCCGCGAGTCTGGCAGATGTGAGGATGAAGGAGGGGCCATGAATCTGAGCCCGCGGGAGAAGGACAAGCTGCTCGTCGCCATGGCCGCGATCGTCGCACGCCGGCGGCTCGAACGCGGCGTCAAGCTCAACCACCCGGAAGCGGTGGCGCTCATCACCGATTTCGTGGTCGAGGGGGCCCGCGACGGGCGCAGCGTGGCCGAGCTGATGGCGGCGGGTGCCACGGTGCTGGCGCGCGAACAGGTGATGGAGGGCATCGCCGAGATGATCCGGGAAATCCAGGTCGAGGCGACATTTCCGGACGGGACCAAGCTCGTCACCGTCCACGAGCCGATCCGATGATCCCGGGCGAGATCATCCCGCTCGCCGGCGAGATCGAGCTCAATGCCGGCCGGCCTTCGGTGGCGCTCGAGGTCGCCAATACCGGCGACCGTCCGGTCCAGGTCGGCAGCCATTATCATTTCGCCGAGGCCAATGCCGCACTCCGCTTCGACCGGGCGACCGCCCGCGGCCATCGGCTGGATATTCCGGCCGGCACTGCGATCCGGTTCGAGCCGGGCCAGACCCGCAGCGCGAATCTGATCCCGCTCGCAGGATTGCGCCGGGTCGAAGGCTTCACCGGGGCGGTGATGGGGGCGCTCGATTGACCGTCAGGATTTCTCGCCGCGCCTATGCCGGCATGTTCGGTCCGACCGTGGGCGACCGGATTCGCCTGGCCGATACCGAACTCCTGATCGAGATCGAGCGCGACCACACGGTCTATGGCGAAGAGGTCAAGTTCGGCGGCGGCAAGGTCATCCGCGACGGCATGGGCCAGAGCCAGGCGAGCAACGCCGAGGGGGCGGCCGACACCGTCATCACCAATGCCGTGATCCTCGACCATTGGGGGGTGGTCAAGGCCGATATCGGGCTGAAAGCGGGCCGGATCGCCGCCATCGGCAAGGCCGGCAATCCCGATATTCAGCCCGGAGTCGATATCGTCATCGGCCCCGGCACCGAAATCATCGCAGGCGAAGGGAGGATCGTGACCGCGGGCGGGATCGACGCCCATATCCATTTCATCTGCCCTCAGCAAGTCGAGACGGCGCTCTATAGCGGGGTCACGACCATGCTCGGCGGCGGCACCGGCCCGGCGGCCGGCACTTTCGCCACGACCTGCACGCCCGGTCCCTGGCACCTGATGCGCATGCTTCAGGCAGCCGAAGGGTTGCCGATGAATCTGGGCTTCTTCGGCAAGGGCAATGCCAGCCGCCCGGATGCGCTGATCGAAATGGTCCAGGCCGGGGCCTGCGCCTTGAAGCTGCACGAGGATTGGGGGACGACGCCGGCGGCGATCGATTGCTGCCTGTCGGTGGCCGACGCCCTCGACATCCAGGTGGCGCTCCATTCCGATACGCTGAACGAAAGCGGCTTCGTCGACGCCACCATCGCCGCCTTCAAGGGTCGCACGATCCATGCGCTCCACACCGAGGGAGCCGGCGGCGGCCACGCGCCGGACATCATCAGGATCGCCGGCGAGCCCAACGTGCTCCCGAGCTCGACCAACCCGACCATGCCGTTCACGGTCAATACGCTGGACGAGCATTTCGACATGCTGATGGTCTGCCACCATCTCGACCCGCGGATCCCCGAGGACATCGCCTTCGCCGAAAGCCGGATCCGCAAGGAGACCATCGCCGCCGAGGACATCCTCCACGATCTGGGCGCCTTGTCGATGATGTCGAGCGACAGCCAGGCGATGGGCCGGGTCGGCGAGGTGATCATCCGGACCTGGCAGACGGCCGACAAGATGCGCGCCCAGCGCGGCAAGCTCCCGGGCGACAGCCTCGGCAACGATAATTTCCGGGCGCGGCGTTACATCGCCAAATACACGATCAACCCGGCCATCACCCATGGCATCGCGGATGTCGTGGGCTCGGTCGAAATCGGCAAGCTCGCCGATCTGGTGCTCTGGTCGCCGGCCTTCTTCGGGGTCAAGCCCGATCTGGTTCTGAAAGCCGGCAGCATCGCGGCGGCCCCCATGGGCGATCCCAATGCCAGCATTCCGACGCCGCAGCCGGTGCATTTCCGGCCGATGTTCGCCAATTTCGGCCGCAGCCTCATCGAGAGCAGCCTGATCTTCACCAGCGGTGTTGCGATCGACGCCGGGATCGGCGAGAAATACGGCCTCTCCCGCCGTTTGTACGCCGTCCGCAACACGCGCAGCGGGATCTCGAAGAAGAGTATGGTCCTGAACGACGCGACGCCGAAGATCGAGGTCGATGCCGAGACTTACGAGGTGCGCGCCGATGGTCAGCTGTTGACGTGTGCTCCGGCTGCGGTGCTGCCGATGGCACAGCGCTATTTCCTGTTCTGAGGCGATGCACCGGGCCATCGAAGTCTTGGCTGCCGGAACCTGGGGCGCCGCCCGCGAGGCAGGTACGGTGACCCTCGATTGGGAGGCGCGGCACCGCCGCCGCTTCCGCCTGACCAGCGACCAGGGCCAGGATCTCCTCCTCGATCTGGCCGCGGCCGCGCGCCTCGCCGATGGCGACGGGCTGGTGCTGGATGACGGCATCGTGATCCGGGTCGTCGCCGCTGCCGAGGAGCTGCTCGAGATCCGCGCCGGTACGGCCGGCTTGCCGCGACTGGCCTACCACCTCGGCAACCGGCATCTGAAGGTCGAGATCCTGCCCGAGGCGCTGATCATCCGCGCCGATCCGGTGATCGAGGAGATGGTCCGGCAACTGGGTGGGATCGCGGCACCGCTGCGACGGCCGTTCTCGCCGGAGCCGGGCGCCTATGGCGGCGGACACTTGCATGAATGATTGGTTGCCGCTACTTCTCGGCTGGCTCTCGCCGTCCTACCCAGTCGGCGGCTTCTCCTATAGCCACGGCCTCGAATGGGCAGTGGAGACTGGTGCGGTGCGCGATCGGGCCGGGCTCGAAGAGTATGTGGCGACGATCATCGAGGTCGGTGCCGGCTGGGTCGATCTCGTGCTGTTGGCGGAAGCCTGGCGGGCAGCCGCCGATCCGGTGCGACGTGACGGGGTGATCGAACTCGGTGCTGCACTGCGAGGCACCGCCGAGACGGCGCTCGAATCGAGCCAGCAGGGGGCGGCCTTCATCGCCGCGACCCGTGCGGCCTGGCCCGGCACGGCCCTCGACGATCTCGCCGGCCCGGCGGTCTACCCGATCGCGATCGGCCTCGCCTGTGCCGGACGCGTCCCGCTCGACGCCGCCCTGCTGGGCTATGGCCATGCGCTGACGGCCAATTTCGTATCGGCCGGGATACGCCTGGTGCCGCTCGGCCAGACCGACGGGCAGCGCGCCATCGCCTCTCTGGCGCCGCGGGTCGCGGCTGCGGCGCGGTTGGCCGCCGAGACGCCGCTGGGCGAACTCGGCACTTGCGCCTTTGGTATAGATCTCTGCTCGATCCGGCACGAAACCCAATATACGAGGCTGTTCCGCTCATGAGTGCGTCACCCCACGGCCCCTTGCGCATCGGCATCGGCGGTCCGGTCGGCTCCGGCAAAACCGCGCTGACCGAGCGGCTGTGCAAGGCGATGCGCGGCCGCTGGGACATCGCCGCCATCACCAACGACATCTATACCCGCGAGGATGCCGAGTTCCTGACCCGCGCCGGTGCCTTGCCGCCCGAGCGCATCCGCGGGGTCGAGACCGGCGGCTGCCCCCATACGGCGATCCGCGAGGACGCCTCGATCAATCTCGCCGCCGTGGCCGAGATGACCCGGATCTTCCCTTCCCTCGACGCGATCTTCATCGAGAGCGGCGGCGACAATCTCGCCGCGACATTCAGCCCGGAACTGGCCGATATCACCATCTATGTCATCGACGTCGCCGCCGGCGACAAGATCCCGCGCAAGGGCGGGCCGGGGATCACCCGCAGCGACCTGCTGGTCATCAACAAGATCGACCTGGCCCCGCTGGTCGGCGCCTCGCTGGAAGTGATGGATCGCGACGCCCGCAAGATGCGCGGCGAGCGACCGTTCCTCTTCACCAATCTCAAGATCGGCCAGGGAGTGAGCGAAATCGTGGCGTTCATCGAACGGGCCGGCGGCCTCGGCTCGGAGACTTGACCCGCCGGGCGCTTCGGCTCTGTCAGATCTCGAACGGCGCCGGTTCGCCCGTGTGGTAGCCCTGGCCGGCCGGGAAGCGCGCCTCGATGCGCCGGCGGACATTGGCGGGATTGTCGGCGAACACCAGCACGCGGCGGCCGCGGCGGAGTTCAGCCGCGACCGGACCGGCGACACCCTTGGGCGGCATGTCCCAGCGCACGGTCAGGACCCAGGAGGCGTACGAGTTCTGGATGATCTGGTCGAGGACATAGACGACCGCCGGCAGGCGGTGCTGCAACTCGTGCAGCGTCTGCTTGGCTTCGAGCAGCCCGGTCGTCGCTCGCTCGATCTCCTGGCGGAGTTTCTCGTGCGCTTCTTCGGCACGGAGCCGGTCGAGCCGGCTGCTGGCCACCTCGGCCCCCAGGACAGCGGTCTGCTGCGCCAGAGCGGCGGCCTCGCTCGGGATCGTCGCGAGCCGGGCACGCAGCGCCTCGAAGGCGTAGGCGCTGAACAGGTAGAAAATCAGCCCGAACACGAGGAGAGTGCTTTGGACGGTGGAGTCGTCCATCGGGCCGGCTCACCCTCGAGCCGCGGGCTGGCGGCCGGCGACACCGGGGCGGAGCGCGGCGCGGATGATGAAGCCCCGCTGAACCGGATAGCGCTTGTCGGCGATCGCCCCGGCACTGGCCGAGTCGCGGCTCCAAACGCGCAGCGTCCGGGCCTGCTTCCATAGCGCCCGATCGGGTCCGGCCACCTTTTCGGTTTCGAAATACGCCGCACTTCGGCTCAGGACGTAGTCGAAAGCCTGCAGACCGGCCTCCGGTGCGCCCAATTCGAAGACGAGTTCATAGGTCAGGTCGGGCAAGGCGCCGATTTTCTGTTCGATTTCCTCGAGCTCCGCCCGGATGACCGCCAGCGAATTGGCCAATTCCTGCTTTTGTCCATCGAGTTCGGCGATTGCGGCGCGAGCGGCACCGCGCTCGCTGCGCAGCGTCTTGACCGTGCTCCGCGCCGCCGCCAGCCCGTGTTCCCGTTCGGCGGCGCGCGCCATCGGCCCGCCGATCGCCAGCAGGCTGATCAGCCCGATCAGCCCGGTCGCGAAGACCACCGCTGCAATCTCGAACATGCCGCCCCTTTCCGCGCCGATCCGGTATCAGGGTCATAGTGACGGCGGTTGCGTCAACCCATAGAGGTCCCCAAAACCGGCCCGAACCCCGGGGTGGGGGTCGGGGCGTCACTGCCCCGACCGGCGCCTGAACCCGGCCAGCACCTGCCGCGCCAAGCCGGCGTAATCGCCGTCGAAATGATGGCCGCCGGGCAGGCGGATGATCTCTGACCCTTTGGCCAGGGTCGGGCAGGCGCTGTCGCTCTCGTCGGCGCCGTAGATGCATTGGATCATGCCGGGCGGGATCGGTGCCAGTTCGGGGGCGACCGGCAGGGCCCGATCGCTGGGCGCTCCGCCCAGCCAGCCGGTCATGGTGATCTGGAAATCCGCTCGGTCGGCGAAGCCCAGGAGCGAGATCTGGACGATGTGACCAGCCAGATCCTTGGGCAAGCGGTTGAAGACGAAGGGGAGAACGTCGGCGCCGAAGGAGTAGCCGATCAGGGCGACCCGGCTCGCCCGCCACTTGGCCATGTAGATCTGAAGGACCGCGGCCAGATCCTCGGCGGTGAGTGCCGGCGTCTTCTCGCTCCAGAAATAGCGCAGACTGTCCCAGCCGATCACGGGCACGCCGGACTTGCGCAGATCCTCGGCCAGATCCATGTCGATGTCGCGCCAGCCGCCGTCCCCGGACAGTACGACCGCCATCAGATCCGACGGCTTGTCCGCCGCCAGCTCGACCAGGGGCAAGTCGACGACATCCGGTCCTTCGAGGGCCGGCGGCAGATGCGGCAGCACCAGCGCCTCGAGGGTCGCAGCACTGCCGATCGTGACCGGCGTGCCTTCCGCCTGGAGGGCTGCGACCCGCGCACGGGCGGGGCCGTCGGCGGAGAAGGCGGCGCTCCAGAATCCTTCCAGGGCCTTGCGGGGGCCGAGGGGATCGCCGCAGAACGGCTTGTCGGTGCCGATCGCCGCAGCCGGATCGAGCGAGACGGCACCCGCGATCGTCGCCGGCCAGGCTTGCGCCAAGGCCGCTTCGGCCAGGGTCCCGCCGGTCCCCCGCCCAGCCAGAATCGGCGCCCGATATGTGGGCGCCTGATACGTCCGCTGGAGCTGCCGGCTCAGCCCCTCGATGGCCGGGATGACGAAGTGACAGGCCTCGGCCAGGCCGTCGAGCCGGGCCAGAAAAGCGTCGGTGTCGATCTCTGCGACCAGGGCCCCCGCCTGGGCGAGTGAAGCCGCCGCCGCCCGATCGGCCTCGGCGATGCCGCCGCGATCGGAAAAGAGCAGGACCAATCCCCGCATCGGGCCCGACGGCTCGACCAGCACCGGATTGCCCAGCGGCCCCGAATCGTCGGCCGAGGCCGGTGCCGCGAGCAACAGCAGGAGCAGGGCCAGGCAGTACCGTGTTTTCATGCCTCCTCCCGTTCGGACGGTGCATCCCATTGATTCTAGGGGCGGTCGGGACAGCGGCGGACTCGAATTCCGCCCACCCCCTCCGGGGTCGGCGCGGCGAGAATCGCGCCGGCGCAGTGACAATTTCCACCACATTATCCCCCAACACGCTACAGAACTCGGCTGAATCGGCAGAAAACCGATGATTTTCGTCTGGCACGCTGTGTGCGTTTGCCCCCGGTAACGCCATTTCCCGGGGGACTTCCATGTCGCGTCCGATCCTTGCGGCCGGTATCGCCGTTACCGCCTTCGCTTTGTTCCAACCCGCCGAGGCGGAAACCCTGACCAAGACCTTGGCCGGGACCAAGCTCGAGGTCCACATGGCCTGCCCGGCCGAAATCAAGATCGAGCCGCGGGCCGATCTCGGCGGCAAGATCGAGGTCGAAGCGACCGCCGATGAACAGGCGGCGCTCGACGGGATCCAGCTTTCCGGCGGCGAAGTCGCCCGGATCGAGTACAGCGAGCATTGCCGGGCCGCCGAGGGTCTCCAGATCCATGGCGACCTCGATATCGGCGGCCTCCATCTCGACAATATCCATATCGGCGACTCCTCGCTCGAACTCGCGATCCGTGTGCCGCCCGGGCTGCCGATCGAGATTCGCTCGGCCAGCGAGGGAGAATACGAAATCGGTGCCGTCGCCGGGCCGCTCGCCTTGAAGCTGTCGGGGGCCAGCGAACTTCATGCCGAACACCTTTCTTCCCTCGACCTCGACAGTGCCGGCGCCGCCGAGATCCACATCGACCGGCTCGACGGGCCGGGTGTCGTGGTCCTCCACGGCGGCGGCGAAGTCACGATCAGCGATGGCAAGATGCCGAGCCTGAACGTCGATTCGCGCGGGGCCGGCGAGATCGAAGTCGAAGGCGGCGAGATCGGAACCCTCGACATCTCGATTGCCGGGGCCGGCAATGCCGAGATCCACGCGCCGGTTCGCGATGCCACCCTGAAGATCGCCGGGATCGGCAACATCGAAGTCGAGAAGGTGACCGGCACCGTCCATCGCGACATCGCCGGCCTCGGCAACATCGATATCGGCGACTGAAGCACAGGCGAATCTTACGGCGATTTCATCTTGTTGGCGCAATCGCGAGCTTGGCCGGCGGCCTGGTCCGGACTACCGTCGACCGTCGAACCGCCATTGGAGAACCCCGCGATGCAACGCCTCATCCTGCCCAGCGTCTTCGCCGCCGGCCTCGCCGCGTGCTTTCCGGCCAGTGCCGAAACCGTCAATCGAACCCTCGACGGGAGCCGGCTCGAAATCCGGATGAACTGCGCCAAACTCGTCACCATCGACCCTGAGCCCGGTCTGCAAGGCAAGATCGAAATCGAGGCCACTGCCGCGGCCCAGGCCGAACTCGATCCGCTGGTCTTCACCGAGGGTGCGGCCGCCAGGGTCGAGCGCAAGGGCGAGTGCCAATTCCATGACCGGCAGCCGAGCCTGACCATCGCGATCAAGGTGCCGGCGGCGACGCCGATCGATCTGCGCGACGAAGGCTCCGGCGACTTCCGGATCGGGGCCGTCGGTGCCGCGCTGAAGATCGTGGTGGAAGGGTCCGGCAATGTCGAAGCGGCTTCCGGGACCGACCTCGAACTGCACGTCGCCGGCTCCGGCGATGTCGACCTTGACCGTCTCGACGGTCCCGGCAAGATCGAGATCCACGGCAGCGGCAACGTCCGGATCGGCAACGGGACCATTCCCAGCCTCGCCATCGCCGTGCATGGCAGCGGCGACGTGAAGCTCGACGGCGGCGAGGTCGGAACTCTCGCGGCCAGCGCCTCCGGCTCGGGCGACATCCAGATCGACGGCACGGTGAAGGACGCGACCCTCGCGGTCGCCGGTTCGGGCGACATCGACGTCGCCAAGGCCACCGGCGCCGTCCAGAGCCAGAAGTCGGGCAGCGGCTCGATCCATATCGGCTCCTGAGCGGGCGAGAGCGGCCGGCGGGCGGGATTCCGGGGAGTCGGGCGAAACAATCGCAGCGACGCGATCACCGGGATCCGCCCTGCCTGTCGGGAGATCGGGATCCGGTACGCCTGCATCGAGAGTGACCCGCCCCGGTCGCGATCACGGCGGGTCGCGGCCCGCCGTCTCGATGTCCGGCGGTTCGCTTTCGTCCGCCTCGGTCTCGGGCGGCCAGCATCTTCCGTAAGGCGAGCTCTGCACCCGGGTTCGGGCTTCTTCGAGCGCCCAGTCTTCTCTCTCCCAGCGCTGCCAATCCGGCCTGATGCCGAGATCCATGAAGATCCGGGCCAGGATCTCGCCGATCGGGCGGTCGCCGAGTTCGTCGTAACGCTCGTACTCGCGCAGCCGCTCGCAGAGCCCTCTGCCCAGATCGTAGCGCTCCTGGAGATCCTTGGTCCGGGATTCGATCCCCTGCTTGGCGATCCGCTCGACCTTGGCCTTCTTCAGCGCCCGGCGCCGGGTCTCGTTCGCGGCCTCGCGCCTCGCCGCTTCGGCCCGCGCTGCCGCGCGCTGGGATTCGGTGCTCTGGAGCCACTGCCGGCGCTCTTCGGCGAGCTTGGCTTCCAGGGCGACGGTCAGGCGCACCGCCCGCGAGATGCAAGCGAAGAGTGCCGTGAAATCGCGGTGGCCCTGGGGCGGTGCGACCCAGCCATCCACCGCCGGCTTCGCTGCTTCCACCGCCTGGCACCTGACGGCGCGTGCGATGTCCATGCCGATCGCCGTCAGTTCCTGCAAGATCGCCAAGTGCCGCTCGTGCCGCACCCCGGCCTCGTCGTCCTCGGACCGGCCACAGCTCTCCGCCCGATCCGGCGACGGATCGTGCAAGGCCGGATCGGCCGATGCGGGGCTGGTGTGGACGGTGCTCATGGACGGAATCGGGCCTCGAATGGGGGGATCGGGAAAACTCTCTGGTGCGACGGGACGGTGTTCGGGTCGGAACGCTCTCTCGACTGTGATGTTAGATAGGATTTATGTAGGAATCTTTGCCGTTTGTCAATAAGAAAATTCCAGAACCGCCACCTCTCCACTCGTTTCGGCGCCGCGGGCGAGAGGGGCCGGAAAAAGCAGGACAGGCATGGAGACAGCCGAACGGGAAACGCGCTGTTCGTTACGCCTGCAAATCGGCCGGATTCGACCGCGGCCGGTCATCCGACCGCGGATCGGCCGATCTTCGAGGCGGGCGTTCGGCGCCTCCGCCGAAGAGTGCTGCGATCGGGTGTGATCCCGAAGGCTTGCGCAGATGACGAAACAATAATGATCTCTTCCGTAACCCTCGCGCGGAGGGTAGCATTATTCTCCGGTCGCTGTCCCAAACCCGCCCGTCCGTTCCCGGCCCAACCACGCCACGAACGTCTGGTCGGTCAGCTCTGCGTTGCCGAGCACACAGTCGCAAACCCACCCGAAACCGAATGTGTCGCTGAGACACAACCGGCTGCCCTCCGGAATGGTGCCGCTGCTCCCGTCTACCCGGACCGCCGGAGCCCGAGCCAGCCCGTCAGCGCGCGGGCGGCGGGTTCACCCCCGCTCATCCTTCTCGACCTTCACATCCCGCCGGATATCCTCTGCCCTGAGCCACCCCGACGAACCCCGCGGCAGGATCTGCGTCGCCCGCGTCGCCTGCTGCGAGGCCTGGCGCAGATCCCCCGTCAAGATCCCCTCTTCGGCCAGCGCCAGGGCGGCGGGCCCGAGATTGCCGGCGCGGCCTTCGGCGATGCCGAGCTGGTGCCAGGCGTCGGCGCTGTCGCGGTCGATCTTCACCGCCTTGCGCAGATTGTCGAGCGCGTCTTTCAGCATCTTGTCGTCGGTCGTCGATTCGAGTTCGGTCTGGGCCAGCTCGACCCGCATCAGCGCCGAATCGGGGAGTTCCTTGGCTGCCTTCTGATAGGGTCCGACGGCTTCGGCGACCTTGCCGCTCTCGAACAGGATCTGGCCGTGCAGCTCGTTGTAATAAGGATCGTCGGGCGCGTCCTTGGTCAGGGCCGCGACCTCGGCCAGGGCGCGGTCGTCCATCGGCACGCGATGATAGGCCGCAGCCCGGGCGTAATGGGCATAGCTGCTCTTGTCGCTCTCCGGATAGAGCTGCAGCACCTGGCCCGGCGACATCAGGAAACCGCGCAGCTTGGCCAGCATCCGCTGGTGCCGGTCGATCAGGGCCGGCGGATCCTTGGCGTTGGAATAGGGCGATTGCTTGACGTGCTCGGCCACCCAATCGACCCGGTCGGATGTGAGCGGATGGGTGCGCAGATACGGGTCCTGCTGGTTCGGGGCGAGCAGCTCCTCCTTTTCCAGTTTCCGGAAGAAATCGAGCAAACCCTGGCCGGATTGCTGAGTCTGCTCGAGAAAACCCATCCCGGCCTGGTCGGCGCGGGCTTCTTGGCCCACCGAATAATGCAGCAGCGAGCGCAAGCCCACCGATTGGCCGATGACCCCGCCGGCCGCGGCCACGGCGCCGTTCCGGGTCAGCACCGCACCGGCCGCACCCAGCACATAGGCGATGATGCTCTGCGCGGTCGCGTCTTCATAGGCGCCGCCGAATCGGGCGAGATGGCCGCCGGCGATGTGCCCGGTCTCGTGCGCGATCACGCCGATCACCATGTTCGGCCGGTCGGCCTTCATCAGGAGCCCCGTATTGATGAACAAACGCTGCCCGTCCGCTACGAAGGCATTGATCTGGTCGCTGTTGACCAAATAAATCTGCACGAAATCGGCATCGAGCCCCGCCGCCTTCCACAGCGGCGTGGCATAGTCGCGGATCAGGCTTTCAATTTCCGCATCGCGGATCAGCCCCGGCGCCTCTTGCGCGGCGGCGGGACGACCGATGGCGAGTGCGACCAGCGAGACCAGAACAAAGGCCCGGCAGAGCATGGAATTCGACACGAGCGGCATCCTTTCGACAAAATCCAATATCCGGCCGATCGGCCATCCGCGTCAATCTTCAGAGCGGCGCAGGGCGCTGCTTTGCCGGGGCGCGCTGGCGCTCGCAGCCCTGACGGTCTCGAGCTGCGGCACCGTGCAATCCGGGGCGCAATCGACAGTGCGGGTCGCAGAAGAAGTGCTGGGCTTCGATGTTCCCCCGGACGGCGGTGGCGAGGCGATTCAGAGCCGCTACCTGGGTTCGATCGCCGCCGATGATACCGAGGCGGTCGATCTGGCGCGCCGGGTCCTGCTCGGCGGCGGCACTGCCGCCGATGCCGCGGCCGAGATCGCCTTGGCCCTCACCGTGACCCAGCCGGGCCGCGCCGGTCTCGACGGCGGCGGCATCTGCCTGGTCAAGCCGGGGGGCGCCGCCGCCGTCGCCGAACTCGACTTCCTGCCCCGGAACGCCGCCGGCGGCACGGTGCCGGTGCCCGGTCTGGTGCGCGGCTTGGCGGCGCTCGAGGAGCGCTACGGCGCTTTGCGCTGGCAGCAGATCGTGGCCCCGGTCGAGGCGCTGGCCACGACCGGAATGCGGGTGACGCCGGGGCTGCTGGCCGATCTCCAGGCCGCGGGGCTCGGCAATGGCGGCCCGGGCGGCAAGCCGCTCGAGGTCGGCGACATCCTGCCGCAACGCGCCGTCGGCACCACGCTCGCCCAGCTGCGTACCGGCGGTGCCGCGGAATTCTATACGGGTACTGCGGCCAGCGCCCTGGTCAGCGCCGGCGTGCCGGCCAAGCCGCTCGCCGATTACGCCCCGGTCTGGCGCGGGCCCGCCAGCCTCACCACCGGCGGCACCCGCCTCTTCTACCCGCAAGGGGCCTCCGGGGCCGCGATCGAGGCCGCCTGGACCGCGGCCGAGCGGGGCGGCGATCCCTCCGGCCGCTTCGCCGCGGCGAGGGCTGCGGGCTTGCCCGGCTCCGGCTCCGCCGCGATCGATCGACCCGCGGGCTCGATCGGGTTTCTCGCGACCGACTCCGCCGGCCGCGCGGTCAGCTGCGCCATCGGCATGGGCAAGCCGTTCGGCACCGGGCAGATCATCGAGCCGCTCGGCATCTTTGCGGCCCAGCCCTTCGATGGTGCCACCTCGGTGTCGCTGGCGCCGATTCTCGGCACCGATCTCGGCGGCGTCCAGCTCATGGCCGCTTTCGCCGGTGCCGGCAGCTATGCGGCACCGGCCGATGCGGCCTCGATCGCCTCGGCGGTGCTGCACGGCAATCGCTCGGTCGCCGAAGCCGTGTCGGATCCGCGGGTCCCGGCCGAGGCCGTGGGCACCCTCGTCCCCGACCGCGTCTCGGCGCTGTCGTGCCCCGGCGGGCTGCCGCTGAAGCCCGGATCCTGCTCGATCCAGCAGGATCCGCGCGGCGGCGGCTATGCCATGCCGGTCGACCGGCTGGTCAATTAGGCCCGCGCCCCGTGAGTTTGAAACTGGGAAGGCGCGGCCTGATCCCGCCCTTCATCGTCATGGATGTGATGCGCGAGGCCAATCGCCTCGACGCATCCGGCGCCCATATCCTCCATCTCGAAGTGGGCCAGCCGAGCACCGGGGCGCCCTCCAAGGTGATCGAAGCGGCCGAAAGGCTGCTGCGCGGCTCGCCGCTGGGCTATACCGATGCGCTCGGGATTGCGCCGCTGCGCGCCCGCATCGCCGAGCATTACGCCCGCACGTATCGGCTGAGCGTCGATCCGGGCCGCGTCGCCGTGACGGTCGGGGCCTCGGGCGCCTTTCTCCTGGCATTCCTGGCATCGTTCGATACAGGCGACCGCGTAGCCTTGGCCGCTCCGGGATACCCGGCCTATCGCCACATCCTGACGGCTCTCGGCATCGAACCCATCGAGCTCCCCGCCGGCCCGGAGGATCGCTTCCAGCCCAGTATCCGGCTGCTCGAACGAGCGCCGGGCCGGATCGACGGGCTGATCGTCGCCAGCCCGTCGAACCCGACCGGCACCATGCTGGGCCCCGCCGAACTGGCCGAACTCGAAGGATATTGCCGCGAGCGGGGGATCCGGCTGGTCTCGGACGAGATCTATCACGGGATTACTTATGCCGGCCCGGCTGCGACCTTGGCCGGGGCCGAGGACACGATCGTCATCAACAGCTTCTCCAAATATTTCTCGATGACCGGCTGGCGCCTGGGCTGGATGATCCTGCCCGCCGATCTCGTCCGCCCGGTCGAGTGCCTGGCGCAGAATCTGACGATCTCGGCCCCGAGCCTGGCCCAGCGGGCCGCGCTCGAGGCCTTCGACTGCGGGGCGGAACTCGAGGCCAATGTCCAGCGCTATGCCCTGAACCGGGCGCTTCTGCTCGACCGCCTGCCGGAAGCCGGTTTCACCGAGTTCGCGCCCGCCGACGGCGCGTTCTATCTCTATGCCGATGTCGGCGCGCTGACCAACGACAGCCTGGAGTTCTGCCGCCGGATGCTCCGGGAAACCGGCGTCGCGGCTGCTCCCGGCATCGATTTCGACGCCGGACGCGGTCATCGCTTCGTCCGCTTCTCCTTCGCCGGTGCCACCGAAGACATGGCGCTGGCAGCCGAACGGCTGCGCGCCTGGCGGCGGTAGCTCGGGATCACGGCATCAGGCGCTTCCACCAGCCGGTCTTGCGCGGCCGGTCGGGGTCGAAGCCGGGGGCCTCCGATTCGGCGGGACTCCCGGCGGCGACGGCAACCAGAGCCTCGGGCTCGGTCGTCGGATCGGCGAGGACCGGCTCCGGGTCGAGCTCGGCTGCAATCGGCGCCGGTTCGGCTGGGACCGGCGGCTCGAAGGGGGAGAGGGGCTCGACCGGTTCGGCCGTCGTCTCGGCGACCGGCGGCGGTTCGGCGGCCGGGATCGGTTCGGGTGCCGCTTCGGCTGCATTCGGTTCGTCGGCCGGGAGGACGACGGGAGTCTCGACAAGGGCCTCGGCTGCGGCTCTGCGGGTCCGGCGGCGCTTCGGCGGGACCGGCTCGGCCGGGGCGGCCTCGGCGATCGCTGCCGGGTCTGCCCCCGGCTCGGTCGCGGCCGGGGCCTCGACCGCGGGCTTGCGCGGGGCCCGGCGGCGCTTCGGCTTGGGGGCGGCTTCGTCCGCAGCCACGCCGTCGAGCGCCGCCGGGATTTCGGCCGGCGGCGGTGTCTCCGCCTCGACCGGGGCCGCGTCGCCGGCGTCGGGCACCGCGACGGCAGTGTCGTCGAACAGATGCTCGCGACCGTCGCGGGCATAGTCCAGCACCGAGGGGTATTCCTCGACATAAGGGGCGAATTCCGCTGGGGCGGGAGCAGGAGCCGCCGGCACCTCGTCCTCGCGCCGCCGGCGCCGGCCGCCGCGTTTGCCGCGTCGCCGGCGCTTGCGTTCGGCAGCGGCATCGGCCGACACTGCTTCGCCCTGCTCTTCGGCCTCGTCGCCGCCCTCGTCCGGCTGGTCTTCGCCCTCGCTCGGGGGCTCGTCCGGACCCGCGAGCCCGCCTTCGCGCGGCGCGTGGCCGTCGCTCTCGGTGTCGGCGCCCTCGCCGGGTTCGGCGAAGCTTTCCGATTCGGCGCCTGAGTGAGCGGTTGACGCCTGATCTTCGGACCCGCCGCGCCGCCGCTTGCGCCGGCGCCGCTTGCGCCGGGCGGCTTCACCCTCGGCCCGGGATTCGGCTGCGTCGCCGGGGCCGGCGGCCTCGGGATAGGAGACATCGGGCTGGGTCGACACCTCCTCGATATATTCTTCTTCCTCTTCTTCCTCATGCGGCGGCGGCAGAGTCTGGGCCGGGAGTGCCCCCAGCTCGGCCGGGGTCAGCGCCCGCATCCGGTCCAGCCGGAAAGCCGGCGGAATCAGGCTGTCGTCTTGCGCCACGGTGACGGTGAAGCCGTAACGCTGTTCGATCTGGCCCAGGGCCGTGCGCTTCTGATTCAGGACATAGAGGGCGATCTGGGTCGGGACCGAAATCGTGACTTCGGCCGAGCGCCGGCGGATCCCTTCTTCTTCCAGTGCGCGCAGCACCACGAGGGCCGTCGACTCGGTCGAACGGATGGTCCCGGTGCCGTTGCAATGCGGGCAGGGCTGAGTCGACGCTTCGATCAGCGAGGAGCGCAGGCGCTGGCGCGACAATTCGAGGAGACCGAAGGCGCTGATCCGGCCGAGCTGGATCCGCGCCCGGTCGGTCTTCATCGCATCCTTGAGCCGGGCCTCGACGGCCTTCTGGTTGCGCGTCTCCTCCATATCGATGAAGTCGATGACGACCAGGCCGGCCAGATCGCGCAAGCGCAGCTGGCGGGCGATTTCCTCTGCCGCTTCGAGATTGGTCTTGGTCGCCGTCTCCTCGATGTTGCGCTCCTTGGTGGCGCGCCCCGAATTGACGTCGATCGAGACCAGCGCCTCGGTCGGATTGATGACGATGTAGCCGCCGGAGCGGAGCTGGACCACCGGGTTGTGGATCTGGTCGATCTGGCTGTCGACCTGGAAGCGATGGAGCAGCGGGATCGCCGGGTCGCGATAGGATTTCACCCGCGGCGAATGACTCGGCATGAGCATCCGCATGAATTCCTTGGCCGTGCGATAACCGTCCTCGCCCTCGACCAGGATTTCCTCCATGTCGCGGGAATAGAGATCGCGGATCGCCCGCTTGATCAGATTGCCCTCTTCATAGATGAGCGCCGGTGCCGAGGAGCGGAGCGTCAGTTCGCGGATATCGTCCCAGAGCCGGAGCAGATATTCGTAGTCGCGCTTGATCTCGGCCTTGGAGCGCTCGCTGCCGGCAGTGCGCACGATGATGCCCATGCCATCGGGCACCTCCAGCTCCTCCATCAGCTCCTTCAGCCGCCGCCGATCGGCGAGGCTGGTGATCTTGCGCGACACCCCGCCGCCGCGCCCGGCATTGGGCATGAGCACGCAATAACGCCCGGCCAGCGACAGATATGTGGTGAGCGCCGCACCCTTGTTGCCGCGCTCCTCCTTGTTCACCTGGATCAGCAGGATCTGCCGCCGCTTGATGACTTCTTGAATTTTGTAGTTGCGGTAGTGGCGGATGCGGGGGCGCGCCTGCACTTCTTCGAGCTCGTCGCCGCCGACGGTCTCGAGCGGGGTCGGCTCGTCGTGAATTTCGACGACGCTGGTGGTGGCACTCTCGGCCGGAGGGGCGTCGGCCTCTTCGCTCGTCAGCCCTTCGCCCTCGACCGAAGCCGGTCCGCCCGGCTCGGACTCGGCCGATGCGAACACTTCCGCCGCACCCGACCCTTCGTCGCCCGGCGGGGCCAGGTCCCGGGGATCGCGGTAAGAGCCTTCGTCACTTTCGGCCGGATTTTCCTCGGGCGGCTCCGGCCCGTCTTCGCCGTTGCGGCCGTCATCCGGCCCATAACCCAGCGGCTGGTCGAAATCGGGCTGGTTGTCGGGCGGCGGACGGCCGTTCTCGCCATTCTCGCCGTGATCGTCGTCGTCGTGAGAGGCGCGTTCTTCGGCCAGCATGGCCTCGCGATCGCTGACCGGAATCCGGTAGTAATCCGGGTGAATTTCGCTGAAGGCCAGAAATCCGTGGCGGTTGCCGCCATATTCGACGAAGGCGGCCTGAAGCGAGGGTTCCACCCGCGTGATCTTCGCCAGATAGATATTGCCCTTGATCTGCTTCTTGGTCGAAGTCTCGAAGTCGAATTCCTCGAGACGGGTACCATTCAGAACGACGACCCGGGTTTCTTCGGGGTGGGTCGCGTCAATCAGCATGCGTCGCGCCATACGGCATCACTCCGGAACGCACCTCGCGTCACGCCGTGCGAAAAACGGCGGAGCGGCGCGCTCCCAGCTGGGTCGAAGCCGGCGGAACCTGCGGTCATCCTGCCGAACGGCCACCGGTTGGGGTCGCCATGGCAAGGCTCGGTCCGGTCCCCGCAACCCGGAGGAGTCCGGGCCTGACTTCGGGGTTTAATCATTCGATCCTCGGGAGGGACCGCCCCTCACGGATCCGGCTGCAGTGACCGATTCTCGGCTGCGCGCCCGGCGATCCGCAACGACGGCGCCATCACACCTCGCGGCCGATCAGGCAACCCCTGGATTTTCGCAGAAGCGAAGATAATCGGAGCGGCGGAAATCGACAATCCTTTAATGCAGCTGCGGCGCTGCCCTGCTAAAATCGCGCCGGCAAAGCGTTCCCGCTTCTTCCGGCACATCAGCTGCGACGCAATTCCGCTTGGCAAAGCCCGAACCGCTGGCCATAGAGGAGGAGCGCGGGAGCTGCCCGGAACCTTTTGACGACGAGAGTCGAGCGCGACCCCATCATGCGTCATGTCCGATCGCTCCTCATCACCCTGACCCTGTTCCTGCTGCTCGGAAGCGGCGGCGCCTGGGTCGTCTACGCGCATTACGCGGCCGATCTGCCCGACTACGCGCAACTGGTCGATTATTATCCGCCGACCATGTCGCGGGTCCATGCCGGCGACGGCCGCGTGCTGGAGGAATACGGCACGCAGAAGCGAATCTTCGTGCCGATCGCGGCAATTCCGCCGCGTGTCATCCAGGCCGTGCTGGCGGCCGAGGATCGGGAATTCTATCAGCATGGCGGCGTCAACCCGGCGGCGATTCTGCGCGCGCTGGTCCAGGACGTCCTGCGGCTGGGCGAGGGCAAGCGCGGGATCGGCGCCTCGACGATCACCCAGCAGGTCGTCAAGAACATGCTGCTCAGCAACGAATACAAGCTCTCGCGCAAGATCAAGGAGGCCATTCTCGCGGTCCGGGTCGAACAGGCACTGTCCAAGGATCGGATTCTCGAGCTCTATCTCAATCAGCCGTTCTTCGGCCAGAACACCTACGGCATCGCCGAAGCGGCGCTGGGCTATTTCAACAAGCGCCTGGACGAGCTCAGCATCGCCGAAGCGGCGTTCCTCGCCGGCGAACTCAAGGGCGCCGGCCAGTTCGATCCGACCAAGCATTACGATGCGGCCAAGGGCAGGCGCGACTATGTCATCGACGGCATGGTCACCATCGGCGCCATCACCCAGGCCGAGGCCGACGCTGCCAAGGCGGAACCGATCGTCCAGCACCGGCACGACGAGAGCCAGGTCTTCTCCGCCCCCTATTTCGCCGAGGAGGTCCGGCGCGAGCTGATCCAGCGCTACGGCGAGACCATGGTCTATGAGGGCGGGCTGTCGGTTCGCACCAGCCTGTCGCCGGTGCTCCAGCAGATCGCCGAGAAGTCGATGCGCGACCGGTTCATCGAATATGATCGCAAGCATGGCTGGCGCGGGCCGTTGCACCATCTCGACCTGCCGGCCGACGGCCACGGCTGGATCGCTGCCCTCGCCGCCTTGCCGCCGACTCCGGGAGCGTCGCCCTGGCGGCCGGCGCTGGTCCGCGATCTCAGACCCGACGGCGCCGTGCTGGGATTCGGCGATGGCGCCGCCGGGTTCCTGCCGATGGCCGAGATGGCCTGGGCGCGGCCCTGGCTCGAGGGTCAGCGCGAGGGGGCGGCCCCCCGGACCCCCGATCAGGTGGTCAAGCGCGGCGATGTCGTCCTGGTCGAGGCCAGCGCCATTGTCGCCAAACCGAACGAGCCGGCGAATTTCGCGCTCCGCCAGATTCCCGACGTGTCGGGGGCGATGGTGGCGCTCGACCCGCATACCGGCCGGGTGCTGGCCATGGTCGGCGGCTGGTCGTTCGAGATGAGCAAATTCGACCGCGCCACCCAGGCCAAGCGGCAGATCGGCTCGACCTTCAAGCCCTTCGCCTATCTGGCGGCCCTCGACAACGGCATGACGCCCTCGACCCTGATCGAGGCCGATCCGGTGCAGATCTATCAGGGCCCCGGGCTGCCGATGTGGGAGCCGAAGAATTTCAGCGGCGAGGAAAGCAGCGGCATCCACACCCTGCGCTTCGCCATCGAGCAGTCGATCAACACCATGACCGCGCGCATGGCGTCCGAGATCGGCATCGAGAAGATCAAGCCCTATATCGAGCGTCTGGGCATCATGGACGACATGCCGCCCTACTATTCCATGGTGCTGGGCGCGGGCGAGACCACGCCGCTGCGGCTCGCTGCCGCTTACGGCATGATCGACAATGGCGGCAAGAAGATCACGCCGACCTTGATCGACCGGGTCCAGGATCGCTACGGCAAGACGATCTTCCGCGCCGACACGCGCGACTGCCCGCGCTGCGGCGATCCCGACTGGGCGCCCAGGGGCGAGGTTCCGAAACTGCCCGACGATCGCGAGCAGGTGCTCGATCCCGGCACCGCCTATCAGATGGTGCATATCCTCGAAGGGGTCATCCAGCGCGGGACGGCGGCGGCGATCGGCGCCAAGCTCAAGATGCCGCTGGCCGGCAAGACCGGGACCACCAACGGTCCGAACGACACCTGGTTCATGGGCTTCTCGCCCGATCTCGTCGTCGGCGTCTTCATCGGCTTCGACCAGCCCAAGGAGTTGGGACCGGGCGAACAGGGCGCGCGCACGGCGGCCCCGGCCTTTCTCGAATTCATGACCGAAGCGCTCAAGGACAAGAAGGTCGCGAGCTTCCGCATTCCCCCCGGCATTCGCATGGCCCGGGTCGATCTGGCCTCGGGCCGGCTCGCCGAGCCGGGCGACGGCCGGGTCATCTGGGAGGCCTTCAAGCCCGGTACCGAGCCCTCCGACGAAGTCGTCGATGGCGGCCAGGATGCGCAAGTCGTGACCGACGAGGGCACTCCGGCCTTCACGCCGACCTCCGATTACGGGGCGGGCCAGCTCGTCGCCCCGAATTCCGGGCCGCCGTCGCCCGGCGCCATCATCAACCCGCGCCCGCCGCCGCCGCCCTCTACCAACACGACCGGTTTGTATTAGAACCCTCGGCCCGAACCTGGGAAGGAACCACCATGCGCGCTGAAATTCAGGCGGTCGCCGACGACATTCGCCAGTCGTTGGCGCTGCTGAGGAGGCATCTTTGACTGGGATGTTTCGCTGCGCCGGCTCGACGAGCTGAACGCCAAATCCGAGGACCCGTCGCTGTGGAACGATGCCGCGGCGGCGCAAGAGGTGATGCGCGAGCGCAACCGGCTCGACACGGCGATCGCCAGCTACCGCAAGATCGCGGGCGAACTCGACGATGCACTGGGCATGATCGAGCTGGCCGAGGCCGAGGGCGACCAGGAACTGGTCGCCGAGGCCGAAAAGCAGCTGGCGGCGCTGACCGCCGAAGTCCACAAGCGCGAGATCGAGAGCCTGCTCTCGGGCGAAGCCGACGCCAACGACTGCTACGTCGAAATCCATGCCGGGGCCGGCGGCACCGAGGCCCAGGATTGGGCACTGATGCTGACCCGCATGTATGTGCGGTGGGCCGAGCAGCACGGCTTCAAGACCGATTGGCTGGAAGAAAGCCCGGGCGAAGAGGCCGGCCTCAAATCGGCGACGCTGATGGTCAAGGGTACCAACGCCTATGGCTGGCTCAAGACCGAGAGCGGCGTACACCGGCTGGTCCGGATCTCGCCCTTCGACAGCCAGGCCCGGCGCCACACCAGCTTCGCCTCGGCCTGGGTCTATCCGGTGATCGACGACAAGATCGAAATCGACATTCAGGAGAAGGACTGCCGGATCGACACGTTCCGCGCCTCGGGCGCCGGCGGCCAGCACATCAACAAGACCGATTCGGCGATCCGGATCACCCATATCCCGACCGGCATCGTCGTCTCGTGCCAGCAGGACCGCTCCCAGCACCGCAACCGCGCCATCGCCTGGGACATGCTGCGCGCCCGCATGTACGAGCAGGAACTGCAGAAACGCGAGGCTGCGGCCGAGGCCCTGAACGCGACCAAGACCGAGATCGGCTGGGGCCACCAGATCCGCTCCTATGTGCTGCAGCCCTATCAGATGGTGAAGGATCTGCGCACCGGTG